>Ga0302267_10000505_pt1 | contig 52698 bp, 52 predicted proteins | sample III_Bog_E1_3_FD_194555 | JGI IMG/M metagenome (GOLD analysis project Ga0302267, IMG submission 194555) | Peat permafrost microbial communities from Stordalen Mire near Abisko, Sweden - III_Bog_E1_3 | ecosystem: Environmental > Terrestrial > Soil > Wetlands > Peat | place: Sweden: Abisko...
GCGGCCGATGCCGCGGACGGAGATCCGGATTGTTTCCCGCGGGACCGGGGAGACGCTGGCAGTGGGGCAACAAGGCGAGGTGTGTGCGCGCGGATATGCGGTGATGAAGGGCTACGACGGCGATCCGGAAGGCACGGCTCTGGTGATCCACCCCGACGGCTGGCTACACACCGGAGACCTGGGGATTATGCATGAGGATGGGTGCATTCACCTGACGGGCCGCTCGCGGGACGTGATTATTCGCGGGGGCGAAAATATCTATCCGCGCGAGGTGGAGGAGTTTCTTTATACGCACCCCAAGGTAGATGAGGCGCAGGTGGTGGGGATTCCCAACGCGCGGCTGGGAGAGATTGTGGCGGCGTGGGTGCGGCTAAGGCCGGGCGTGGAGGCTACCGAGGAAGAGATTCGCGATTTTTGCCAGGGACAGATCGCGTACTACAAGATTCCGGCGCATATACGGTTTGTGGACGATTTTCCGGCGACTCTTTCCGGCAAGATACAGAAGTACAAGATACGGGAGTTTGAGATTGAGGCGCGGGGGTTGCAGGCGGAGGCTGAGGCGGCTACGGCTTGAGGGGGTTGAGAGTGTGGATTCGATCGCATTGGACAATATCGATGCGAACAAATTCGAACTGGGTTCGTGCGATACTTATAGCGCATGCGCACGATGTTGGAGGCCCCTATGACCGCCGTTTCCGTTCGCTTGCCGGAAGACCTCAAAGCTCGTTTGGATCAACTATCGCAGCGCACTGGCCGGAGCAAGACTTATTACATGGTAGCGGCCATTGAAGAGCATATCGGCGACCTGGAAGCCCTCCACATTGCCGAGCAGCGCCTGATCAAACACCGCGCGGGACGAAGCAAGTCCTATACCCAGAAGGAAATGGAAAAGCGGCATGGCCTGGCGGATTGAGTACGATGCGGGCGCGGCGAAGGATCTTTCAAAGCTCGACAAACAAATTGCGCGGCGCATCATCAAATTTCTCGGCCAACGTGTAGCGAAACTGGACGACACACGCAGTATCGGCTAGGCGCTGAAGGGTTCCGAGCTCGGTGATTTCTGGAAATATCGTGTAGGCGACTACCTGGTCATTGCAGAAATACAGGACAAAATTCTACTCATATACGTAGTCGAAATCGGTGATCGCAAAGAGGTCTACCGGTAAACTTGTACGGCCTTAAAAACCCAGAACTGCCAGCCGATTTCATAGTCGCCCGATTCGCGGGCAGCATCCCCCAGCGGAGAATCGCGTTAATGCGGGACTGGTAGCCTCTGTTCTGCGATTTCAGCCAATTCAGCGTATCGACCGCAGGTTGCTTCGCAAACATGGCGGCTGACTCCAGGAAAAATCGCGAAGGAACCCACAAAAGCGTTATCAATTGGTCCTGAAGGGGGATTGCCGATTGCAATGGGTTGAATTCTTCTAGTCCTTCGGGGGAACTTCATAACGAAAGACTGCGGTTCCCGCTCCGATTCGGACAGTAAGATGAATCACAACTTCAAGATTCGGGTCGTCATCATGCGGGCGGTCATCCTCGTGCTGGCGGGAGTTGGGGTTATTTCCGGCTATCTGCTGGGTCGCGCGCTGGCCATTCAGATGGCCGACAACAGTCTGGATCAGTCCGCGAAGCTTATGGTGGCCCAGGAGGCCGAGTCGTCGGTGGTAGCGCGAAGCCTGCTGGAGAAACTGAAGGGTTCGCCGTATCCGCCTTGCTCCGAAGCCGAGATCGCCTATTTGCGGGAACTGGTTGTCCGTTCGGATTATCTGAAAGATACCGGCCGCATTCAGGGCGGCAAGATCGTGTGTTCGGCGACCGCGGGCCACCCGACGGATGCAATGGAGCAATTGAACGCGAGTTCAAGCTTGCAGGACGGGATCATTGCTTACAGCAATCTTGTGCCGGTGACGGTCCCCCGCCTGACGAGGAACGGCTTGCAGCCTGGCGCCGCCTACGTTGTGTTTGGCTCGAGCACTGCTGCCAGCCTGGGAACCGTCCCCTTGCATAGGATCGCCACCATGAAAGACGATACGAGCCAGCAATCCGACGATTCGGCTGGCGGCGCATCCACCGAGAAGGAACCCGATGTGAGCACGGAAGGGATGGTGCGCCAGGGAGACACGCTTTACGCGACACGCTGCTCGACGGTTAATAACACCTGCTTTACGGCTTCCACCTCCGTCTCGGAAGCCTTGGCCGGCGAGTGGATGACGCTTGCCGGAGCCATGGTGTTGGGCGGCGCATTCAGCGCTCTGCTCGGAATAGTATTTTCCATGATGTACTTCCGCGGCGGGAATATGGAGGAGCAGCTTCGGCGCGCCGTTGCCGGGCGCCAGTTGCGGGTAGTCTATCAGCCTATTGTGGATTTGGCCAACGGACAGATTGTGGGAGCGGAAGCGCTGTCGCGGTGGACCAATGAAGAAGGCATCGACGTGAGTCCCGATGTCTTCATCAAGATCGCCGAGGAACATGGCTTCATTTCAGAGATCACACAAATGGTCGTTAAGCGGACTTTGCGCGATTTCGCGGAGACGCTTATCAGCCGCCCGAGCTTTCGCGTCAGCGTGAATGTGGCGGGGGCAGACCTTTCAGACCCTGACTTTTTGCCCATGCTGGATGAATCGGTGAAGCGCGCCAAAGTGAGCTCGAAGAGCCTGGTACTGGAGATTACCGAAAGTTCAACCAGCGAGAGCGCCCAGGCCATGGATACGATTCGTGCGCTGCGGCACAGGGGCCACAGCATCCATATCGACGACTTTGGCACCGGCTGCTCGAACCTGGACAGGATGCTTTGTCTTTGGGTAGATACGATCAAGATCGACAAGGCGTTTACCAGGGTGATCGGCACGGAGTCGGTGACCGTGGCTATTCTTCCGCAGATTCTTGAAATGGCCAAGTCGCTCAACCTGGAGGTTGTCGTCGAGGGAGTGGAAACCGATCGCCAGGCAGATTACTTTTCGCCATCCTCAAGACAGCGCATCTTCGGCCAGGGATGGCTCTATGGACGCCCAGTCTCAGCCGAGGAGATTAAGGCTCTGCTGGCCGGCGACCGGAGCCCGGTGGCGGCTAAAGAGGAATTGGCTTTGGCGTGGAGTGACGGAGCACAAGTTCTGGAGACGCCGGGCCAGTTCTGGCAGCAACCTGAGCCTGCCGGAATGTTCATCCAGCAAACTGGTCTCCCCGCCATCGCATTCAGGCGGCGTGGGCAATCGCGGCGGCGCGCTGGATGGCTACCACAGTAATGTCGTCTTGCTGACCGAACTGGATCGCTGCTTCGACAATGGCGGCAGCAGGCTGCGTGGAAAGTTTGAGGCCGCGCTCAAATCCGAGGAGCTCTCCTTTCTGGTTCTGCGCTTCGATTACGCCGTCGGAATAGAAAGTGAGACGGCTGCCCGGTTCGATGCGGAACTGTGAGGTCTGATAGCGCACCCCGGCGACTACACCCAGAGGCAGCGCGCCGGGCAACTCCAATTCTTTCCCGTCGAGATAGGGTGAAAGATGTCCGGCGTTGGCGATTGTCACGCGCCCATCGGCGAAGATGTGAGCCGCGAGAGCCGTGGAGAAGCCGTCGCCGGAGCGTCCGACGAGCCGCTCGTTCAGGCCGACGAGCAATTCGGCTGGATCCTGTGTGTACTCGCTCAAGCCGGAAATGGCCCCCACCAGCACGGAGACCAGCATGGCGGCGGGGAGCCCTTTGCCCGCCACATCGCCCAACACGATTACCATGCCGCCTTCGCCGACGGGCAGGATCTGGAAGAAGTCGCCGCCCACCTGCTGCGATGGCTCGTAGACCGTTTCTATGGTGAAGCCCGGAATGGTGCTGCGATGCTCGGGCACGAGAACTTTCTGCACTTCGTGGGCGGCGGCGAGTTCGGTGTCGAGACGCGCCTGGCGACGGCTCATGGTGGAGAAGCGGAGCAGAATAATGACGGCCAGAGCAAGGGTGGAGAGAAATCCCGCCACATCGCTGAGGGACACAACAAAGGGGCCAGCAGGGAAGCGGTCGATGAGGTTCAGGCCGCGAAGCGCAAACGACCGCGAACCCGGAAATTGAAACAGCGTGCCCAGTGCGACTTCGGCATAGATGTAGAGGCTGAAAAGGGTGAGCGGAATGAGGAGGATTCCGGCCTCGCGGTTGCCGCGGTAGAGGTGCATGGCAAGCACAATTGGAATCACGACGGAGAAAAGGATAGCCATTGGCAAGACGCCGAGAATTTGAAGAACCGGCGGCGCCATAAAGAAAAGGCCCTGCATGGAGCCGAGAGATAACAAAACACCTGTCAGCACCAGCAGCGTGCGCCAGCGCCAGCCCATGCGCTGGTGCAGGAACGCAAAGTACATTGAAACCAGTATGAATGGAATGGTAAGGCGCACCAGGTCCCCGGGAAGCTCCCAGATTGCCGGAACGTCGCGAAACATGGCAATGGCCGGGACTGGGCTTTCGGCGAGTGCTTCTACGCCCGCGGCGAATATCCATAGGTATTCCGGCTGGCGGCGCTGGGTGGTATACAGGACCAGGGCGACGAAGCCCACGCCGATGACGAACAAACGGGACAGCAAGAAGACGGCGTTTTCGCCAATGATGGCAAGCCAGTCGTCTCGATAGAGGGCGTTCTGCTGGCCGAGAGTGAGGTTGGTGTAGTAAAACCCAGGTGCCTGGGAGCCCCATTCTGCCTCGGAGATATGGACACGCATGGCAATGAGCAGCGAGCCGGAGGCGATCATCCGGTCTGGAATGCGCCTGCGGATTCGGGAGGTGAGCGTGTAGGGTGCATAGGGTACAACCTGGCCGGACGCGATAAAGCGCTCGCCGTTGACGTAGATCTCGTAGGCGCGGGAGATGGACTTCTCCCGGAGCGCAAGGCCAGTATCGGTGGGGCTGACCTTGACCCGTAGACGATACCAAACCACTTCAGGATGGCTGTGAGGAAAGACAGAATTGAGGTAGGAGTGGGGATCGAACAGCGTCCATTGTGAGTCGTTGAAATCAGGGTTGGCGTAGGCGGGATCGTCGCCGGCGTGGACAAGCCAGGGCACGCCCAGGTCGGCAGGCTCACGGAGGTTCGTGGCGTCGAAGCTTGATTTCTGCGCGCGCGCGGCGGAAGCGGCCAGCACGATGAGAAGGAGCAGGCTGAGAGCCTGGAGTGGAGTGTGCCGGCGAGTGCGCGAACCTGTGCGGCAGATCATGGATTTAGACCTGTCTCCTCGTTCGATCCACTTTACCATCCAGGCGTGCGAAAACCGGAAGCAAAGCTGTCAGGCGGCGTTGGCGATGGCGGCGGCGCGCTGTATGGCTACTACCGTGATGTCGTCGGACTGGCCGAACTGGCGAGCGGCCTCGACGATTGCCGCGGCGGGCTGGGTGGAGAGTTCCCTGCCCCGATCGAAGCCGAACAACTCGCCCTTCTGGTTCTGTGCTTCCACCACGCCGTCTGAGTAGAAGGTGAGACGGCTTCCGGCCGGCATGTGGAAGCGGATTGCCTGATAGGTTGCGCCGGGCGCCACGCCGAGGGGAAGCGCGCCGGGCAACTCGACCTCGCGGCCGTCGAGGTAAGGCGAAAGATGGCCGGCGTTGGCAATGGTGACGGCGCCATTTGCGGTAATGCAGGCGACCAGGGCGGTCGAAAATCCGCCGCCGGTGCGGCCGATGAGGCGCTCGTTCAGGTTGGCGAGGAGCTCGGCAGGGTCGGAGGTGTATTCGGCCACTCCGCGAATGGCTCCGACGAGCACAGAGACCAGCATGGCGGCGGGCAGCCCCTTGCCGGCCACATCGCCGACAACAAGAAGCAGGCCGCCCTCGCCTGCCGGGAGAATCTGAAAGAAGTCGCCGCCGACCTGCTGCGCCGGCTGGTAGGCGGAGTCGACGGTAAAGCCCGGAATGGCTTCGATTTGCTCGGGAAGGATGACCTGCTGGACTTCGCGGGCAGCGGCTACCTCGCCTTCAAGCACGGCTTGCTGACGGCTGATGCGGGTGGAGCGCAGGACCATGATGATGGAAAGCGACAGCAGGTACAAGATATTCGAAAAGAGAAAGCTGGTCAGGAAAAAGGGCCCGGCCTGAATATTGAGAATGACGCTTAACAAGCGGACGGCCGAATCTTCAAGCGCTGGAAACTTGACCATGAAGAGATAAACCAGCAGCACATAATTGCTGAGGCTCTGCAGGATGACGGGAATCAGCAGGATGCCCGCCTCCCGGTTGCCCCTGCGCAGATGCACGATGAGGAGAACGGGAACGACGCCGGCTTGGAGGATGACAAGCGGCAGGGTAGCCAGTTCTCCGGCGAGGCGGGGCAGGCTGCCATGCGCCGTGCTAATGGCGGAGAGCGCGATTCCGGCGGCTGCAACCGCACATGCCGAACGGATCCACCAGCCAAAGCGCAGCCGGAGAAAGGCAAAATACATGAGGATGGTGAACAAACCGGACGCAATATCCAGAGGCTGGCGAAGCAGATCCCAGTTAGCGGGAACCGTGTGGAACGACTCATAGAAGGTCAATGGCAACACGCAAGCGGCAAGGAAAAACTGGAGGAATATCCACAGATACTCCAACTGCCCGCGTTGCGAAGAAAACAGCGCCAGGGCCACAATGCCAAGACCAAGGCCAAGCAGAGTCAAGATCCAGTCTGGCGCGTTCCCGCCAATAACGATGAGCCAGATGTGCTCCCAAAGGGAATGTTGCATGCCGAGGGTGAGGTTCGGAGCATAGAAGCCGGGGAATCGATCGTCCCAATCCCAGCGGGAGAGATGGACGCGCAGTGCGATTACGAACGTTCCGGTGGCTAGCTGGTGGTCGGGAATTGGCTCGAGCAAATGGGCTGTAAACGTATGGGCGGCAAACGGCGCAACGTTACCGACTTTCATGAGGCGCTCGCCGTTGATGTAGACCTCGAACGCGGAGGAAAGATTGGCCTCAGCCAGAGCCAGGCCGGTTTGGCCGGACGCTACTTTTACGTGCAGCCGGTACCAGATAACTTCGGGGCGGCTTGTAGCATTCGGGAACAGCGGCTTGATGGCGGTGCTGGAGTCGAAACGCGTCCAATGCGAGTCGTCAAAATCGGCGCGGGCGTAGGCGGGGTCGTCGCCGCCATGGATGAGCCAGGTGGCGGCAAGATCGGTGGGCTGGCGGAGATTTGTGGCGTCGAAGGTCTGCCCCTGAACCGGGATAGCCAGACAGAAGATGGCAATCGCGAGCGCCGCGAATAAGAGCGCATTCGGCCGGGGCACGCCGGGGCGCGGATGGAGAGACATGCGGCTTACATGAGAGAGCAAGCGGCCTCCATGAGGTTCCGTTCCACCGTACCATTCCTGTGTTGCTGATTCCAGAGGATTTTTCGCCGCGAAGCGACTGCCGGGTGCTGAGCGGGTTATCGCTTCCGGGTGCGACGCCACACGACCAGGCACAACAAAAGAAGAAAAGCTACGGTGGAGGGGATTCGGGCCAAATCCAGGGTGGTCATAGGCGGCTCCCAGGGGCTCATCTGGCGCGATGGATGGGTTCGACCTGCTTGCCGTAACGACCGCGGAGGGCGTTCCAGCGGATGATCGCGATCTCTTCCAGCATCTTCATGCCGTCTTTGAGGTAGCTCATGCGGGTTCGCTCGTCATGGGCCCAGCTCACGGGCACCTCGACAATGCGATAGCCGCGCTTGAGGCCGATGAAGAGGATCTCGGGGTCGAAGCCCCAGCGCTCGATGGTCTGGAGCTGGAAAACGGTTTGGGCGGCGGCTCGCGTAAATGCCTTGAATCCGCATTGGGTGTCGGCAAAGCGCAGGCCCATGACGCCACGGGTGACGGCGTTGAAACAACGTCCGAAGAACTGGCGGTAAAGGGGCTGGCGATGGATCTGGCGGCCCTTTTCGAGCCATCTTGACCCGATCGCGATATCCGCGCCGTCGGAGATTGCGGCGAAGAGGCGTTCCGCCTCCTCAATGGGCGCGGAGAGGTCGGCATCGGTGAACATGACCACTTCTCCCAATGCCTGCAACAGGCCGGAACGGACGCTGTAGCCTTTGCCTCGGTTGCTGGGGTTCTCAAGCAGGCGGACCTCGGGAGCATTGCGGGCAAAGGCGCGGACCACGTCGGCGGTTGAGTCGCGGGAGCCGTCGTTGACTACGACGACCTCAGCGGACCAACCCTGCGCGCGGACACACTCAACCACCGACTGGAGCGTGGCGGGAATGCGGGCGCTCTCGTTGTAGGCCGGGATGACAATACTGTACTTCGGATACTGGGTCACTTGAATGTAACTCGCCTGACGAGTCTCCCTTCGGATTCGATTTCCGGACTGGTTCTGGGGAGACTCTGGACATCATATACTCTGGGGACGGGGTTCGACGGGTGCTGGCTAGGCGAGACAGCACCGGTTGACTCAACAAAGCGAGAAAACCGCGGTTGGCTCGACAGAGCGAGACACCTGCGGATGATTCCCGTCAAATTCCCACAGGGATAAGCTCTTTTTCATGCTCTGGGATGGTGAATGCGGTTATGCTGGGAGCGGAGGCCTAAGGGACATGACAAAAGCAGACCTGGTGGAAAAGGTTACCCGCCTGGGCGACCTGACACGCCGCGATGGCGAGGTCATCGTTGAAACAATCTTTGGGTCGGTAATTGGGGCGCTGCAGAGCGGCGACAAGATTGAGATCCGCGGCTTCGGTTCTTTTCGCATCCGCCAGCGCAATCCCCGCATTGGACGGAACCCAAAAACCGGTGGACGGGTCGAGGTCCCGGCCAAGCGAGTACCCTACTTCAAACCCTCCAAGGAACTTCGCGACCTGGTGAATCCGAACGAAGCGGCCGGTGCCTGAAGGCGGGTGCGACGGCGCCGGTTGAGCGGTGATTCCGATCCCCTGGATAACCGCACCCCGGAGCGGGCGTCGAATCTGCTTGAAGCCCTGCGGAGTTGCTTCGGGGCTGAAACTATTTTGATCCAGTCGGCTTTTGCGGAGGTTGAAATCCTCCGACTCGCCCGTAGCCAGCTTTCCGCAGCCGGTCGAGCCGATGTTATACCGGCCTTTCCTGATTTGCTCTCATCCGGATTTCCTTCCTGGCCTGCCAGCGGTTGAGCCAGTCGAGCAGAAAAAGCGCGGCCAGAAGCGGAATGAGCCAGATGACGCGGCATCCGTAGCGGTCGTCCACCATCGACAAAACTCCAGTGACAAAGGCGTTGGCTGCGACGATTGCCCCGACGACAACCGAAAGTCCGGCGAGCTTGGGATTGGGATGCCGCCAGAGGAACGGAATCGACACAGAAACGATGACGAGCGACGCGAGCACGGTGAAGAACTGGATCGACGTGAACTGATCGAGCGGAAGAAGATTCCGCTGCTGCCGGCTGGCGAGATACCTGGCGCGCGACTGCGGGAGCACCGTATCGAATTGGTCCAAAAGCCACAGGCTGGGATCGAAGCCATAAATGCCGAAAGCCTTGAGCTGATCGAGAAAATTAGAGCCTGACTTGCGAAGCTGTTCGCGCGGATAGGCGCGCAGGACGGCCTTCACGAAGGGCATTTCCTGCTGGCAGATCTGGTCCCTCAAGCGGCTGGAAGCGCCCGCATACGCTCCGTCGTCTCCCCAAAGAAAGTCGTCCGGATCGTCGGAATGCAGCGGCATGCGGTTGCAGATTGCAAATTGCGCGAGAGCGCAGTGCGTCTCAAGAAACTCCCGGCCGGGGCCATCCGCGATGACGCGGGCCATCAGGTAGGGTGGGCGTTCGCCGTTCAGCGAGGGCTTTCCGTAGAGATAGCCGTGGAGCGCAAGCTGGGCCGCAGCCGCCACGGCAAGAATGGCTGCCGTCTCGGCCACGGACTTGATGCGCGGGAGAAACCTGCGCCGTTCCAGGGCGGCGTAGATGGCCAGGAGGAGAATGAGTCCGCCCGCCAGAACCAGGTGCGTGGCATGAGCCGTGATGCCCCAAACGGCGATGGGATAGAGGGAAAAGCGCTCAGCGCGGGAGAGCGTTTCCGAGGCAAACACCAGCAGATAATAGGAGAGATAGACGAGCGGGCCCAGAATATCGGGCATGATGAACACCGAGAACCAACTAGTACCCGTGAGCAGGCTGAGCGCGAGAACGACGGCCAGGTAGCGCAAGACGGTTTGCCGCGGCGCGACGGAACGCACCACGAGCCACAAGACCCAGGCAACCAGAAGAGATTGCAGGAAGACGATGGGCCAGGGTGAGATGTTCCAGTGAAAGGGCAGAATTCCCAAGCTGTAAAAGAAGGAACGTACGCCATAGTACGAAGAGAACTGGTGCAGGAAGACGGCCCGCGCCACAGTGCGGCCATCGTCGAGATAAGTCATCGAGTCGGGGTAGAGGAGCGGAAAGCCGTTGTAGAAAGCCGGCCAGCAGAGGAACAGCGCGCCCAGGATGACCGCGGCGAGATGCTGGAGGCGCGTCCGGGCCGTTCGCGCTGGAGCTTGGATTGGCTGGGCTGGCCCGGCTTGCGACATGGCTTGGATTCCTATGGGGGATCGTTCGTGGGAACGTCCACCATGGTAGCATTCGCGCGGCGCTGGTTGGCGACTGGGTAGTGGCGCAGTTTTCGGTTTGTGGGCCACCCGACCAGAACGCGCCGCGCAGGCTGAAGAGGCGCCAGAAACCAAACCTCACTCGTTCTCTGAAGTTATTGGCTGCAAACGATAGGTCAGACCTCTCGGGAGGAGAACATAACCCTCGGACTCAAATGCCCCAACTACGAGCCTGTATGGCTTTGGACGCGGCGGTCCATAAAAGAATCCAATCCCTGTCAAATCTGAGTTGGAGTCAACAAATGATGGAAGGTCGTCAGGCGAGTTGATTGGACCATTGAAAACCAAGATCGTGAACTTGCGGGTGACACTTGTGCGAATGACCGCGACTGCAAAATCGATTTGACCATCCCCATTGAAGTCTCCACTGACGACGTAAGGATGATAATCGGGAATAGGCTTCCACCGTCCTCCATAACCAGTTGTGCGCATAGTGCGCAAATCTTCGTCGCAAGCGCAGTCCTTGTCAGTCGCCTGGCGAAACCCTGGATGCATGTTTAGCCAAGCCGATACGACGCCCTTTTGATCCGTGCTGAGGATATGGCTCGCGTGGGCCGGTAAGACCAGAGTCAAACCGAGGGCTACTGAGAACATCCAGTGTAGGGAAATCATGGCCTAAATCTTAGTTGATCTAGCAAAGTCCGCCAACCGGGCGAACTGTCGGAGACTCGGAAACTGCGCCACTGCCCGCCGACTGAAATAGCCCAGCGCAGCTTCAGCTTTGCTGTCTGCCGCCGGATCCGGAGGGCGGTTGCGCGGACCCCTTTTGCGCAGCCGACTCGGAAAGCAGCGCGATGGCGCGCAGGGTTAATTGCGTGTTGCGGTTCGAAACGCCGAGGATGGCGACGGCGAGGCCGCCCGTCCACAATGTCATTCCCAAGAAGGTTGCGATATAAAGAAGGCGCATATCCATCAGGTTCATCATTGCCGGCGCCGAAATGGCGCAGGCCAGAACGATAAACACAACGGCGATGATTTTCATCCACTTCTGCCGGCGATCGACGGCGTCGAGCGACTTGCGGAGAACAACTTCATACGCTTCTGTCATGGAATTAGCTCCTTTGCCTGGGCGGCGGTTCTTAAAGCTTTCAATCCGTATGCGAGCCGGGATTTGACCGTGCCCGCGCTCAATTCGAGAATGGCGGCGACCTCTTGAATGGTGAGGTCTTCGAGATAGTGCAGGATCATGACCGCGCGGCTTGCCGGCGAGACCTTTTCCAGCAGCCGATTGAGTTGGGCCACGAGAATTGCCGTGCTTTCGTCGCGACGGTCGGGAAGTTCATCCAATTCGACGTCTTCTTCGTGCCGCGTCTGCCACTGGCGCTTTCGCCGCAGGTAGGCGAACGAGGCACGAGTGGCGATGCGGTAGGCCCAGGCACGGAAGAATTCCGGCTCCTGAAGCTGACGAAGATGGCGGCATATCTCCAGGAAGACGTCCTGCAAAACATCCTCCGCGCCGTCCGGGCCGACGAGGCGGCGGATGTAGTGATAGAGGACTGCCTGCACTCCCTGCAGCAACTCTTCAAGCGCATTACGGTCTCCGGCCTGGGAGAGGAGAACCAAATGCGCCTGATGGATGCGGTCGTTCAAGAATCACCTTCCACTAGCTGAGAGGCGGCGGACCTGCGGAGTGTTCGGAATCGGGCTTGAGAAAGTCGATGATATTTTGTCTGGCGCGGTCTAGGGGCGGATCCCGATTACGCTCAACATGCGGCCGGCGCGGCCTTTAGAGGCGCGGTGCGAGAAGAAAAGATCCGATTGGCAGTTTGTGCAGCCGCCAACGGATTGGATAGAGCGAGCTTTGAGGCCGGAGGCGAGCAACTGGCGGCGGTTGGCTTCAACCAGGTCAAGGTGCAGGCCGGGGCCGATAGGCGAATGGCCCGGAGCGCGCTGGGTGAGAAACAGCATGGGATATTTGGTTCGAACCGGGTCAGTGCTATAAACCTCGCGGAACAAATGGTCCGCATACGAGAACTGAGACTCGAACTCGGAGAGCACTTCTTCGCCCACGGCGTAACAGCATGCGCCGATTCCGGGGCCGATGGAGGCAATCAGATCCTCAGGGCGGGAGCCATATTCGAGGCGCATTCGGCCCACGCCGGACTCGACAATGCGCTTGACGGTGCCCCGCCAGCCGGCATGGAAAGCAGCCACTACGCGGCGCTTGGGGTCGGCCACCAGAACCGGGATGCAATCGGCTGTCTGGACGGCCAGCAGCAGGCCGGGGACGTTGGTCATCAGGCCGTCGCCTTTACACGGAGCGGGGCGAGCCGCGTGTGCCGCGCCGGCCAGGACCAGAACGCTGGAGTGAATCTGGCGAATCGTCACCAGGGGCGTGTCGGCATTTCCGGTGATCGCCTCGGCCAGAAGGCGGCGGTTGGCGAGGACAGTGACCCGGTTGTCGTCTGTCGTGAAGCCAAGGTTCAGCTCGCCGGGCGCGTCGTCTGCACAGTAAGCCCGGCTAAGGCCGCCCCTTCGGGTACTGAATCCGTGCCAAAGCCAGCTCTTTGTTGAGCTTGTAGGCTTCTCCCAGGCGGGAACGGGCAACCACTGGACACCGTTTGGAGCGATGCGAGGAACGGGCCTGGCCGGGATAAGTTCCTCCGGCATGGCTTGCTCAAAGCGCTTGGAGCGGGCGCCGGCGGATTTATGCGCCAGTTGCGAAGACTCGTCGCCGGGGATCGGCGATTTGCGGCGCAGGTTCCTGACCAGCCCCGCTGAGAGAAAAAGCTGATCGATCTCCAGCAATTGCGAGTCGGGATCGGGAATTCGATCGGGTATTTTGGGCATCCGCCTTTAATTTTAGCGGGGAAACAGGCCCGAAGCAGGTCGGGAAAAAGACAGCGCCAGAATTTGGGCCCAAACGAGCGAATGGGCCTGCCTTCCGGCAGGCCCGCTCGAGAGGCATTTGAGGGAGGGGGTCCAGGGGGGGGAGTTGAGAAGAGATCCAAAAAGGATCTTCAAGAAGGAGTGGATACCTTGCTTTGGAAGGGATTCATTTCGGGGAAGCCTCTGCTTGTTAATTAGTGAGATGCAGAAATTGAGAAAAGGTTGCGAGGCCTCCAGAATTCTCTACTAGAAAAAATTAGCTTCTCAGTCGATTCGTCTTTCAATGCTCCGTGAGAGTCATTTTTGGGTTTCGAGTTCGGACTGACAGCGCCAGCTCGACGGGTGTATGCTCTAGACCAATTATGAGCATTCGACTTTCGCAATCCTTGGCGCTCGCAACTTTGGTTTCGATCGCGGCTGCCGCTCAAGCGCAGCAAAACCCCAAGCCCAAGCCCGAAGATACCGAGATATGGACGCCTGTACCGGCGATCGTGACTCCGGGCGCTGCCGACGCCGCGCCGCCTTCCGACGCGATTGTCTTGTTTGATGGCAAGAACGAGGACGAGTGGGTGAGCGCCCAAGACCACACACCGGCCCAATGGGTGGTTGCCGACGGAATCCTGACCGTTAAGAAAGCGTCGGGCGTGGGAAATATCGAGACCAAACGGAGGTTCAAAAATTACCAGCTTCATATCGAGTTCAGAATCCCCGCAACCATTACCGGCAGCGGACAGGCGCGGGGAAACAGCGGCGTTTTTCTGGCTTCGACGGGACCGGGCGACGATGGGTACGAACTGCAGGTGCTGGATGCATACAACAATTTGACCTATGTCAACGGGCAGGGCGGCAGCATTTATAAACAGAGCGCTCCGCTGGTGAATCCCGCGCGCAAGCCGGGCGATTGGCAGACTTACGACGTGGTGTGGACCGCGCCGGCGTTCAACGAAGACGGTACGCTGAAGACGCCGGCGTACGTGACGGTATTGTTTAACGGCATACTGGTGCAGAATCACTTCGAGCTGAAGGGGCAAACGCTTTATATCGGCCAGCCGTTTTATAAAAAGTACGACACCGCGCCGATTAAGCTACAGGCCCACGGGGACAAGAGCGAGCCGCTCAGCTTCAGAAATATCTGGGTGCGGGAGCTGAATTAGGTGCAAAGCCGATTCAGCCCACAGGCGACTTTGGCCTGGCCATCCGCTCAATGTTCCCGGTAATAAGCCCGACGGGGAGAAAGCGGACCAGGTTCGCCACAAATCTGCCCGCAAAATAAGGCACAATCGTGCGCTGCCCTCGCGCCAATGCAGCCACGCCGATCCTTGCCACATCCTCAGCGGTCTGTTTGCCGCCGGGCATGAAACTCTCCGATCGTGCTACCTCAAAGAACTCGCTCTCTGTTGGGCCGGGACAGAGGGCCGTGACCTTGACGCCGAACTGTGCAACCTCGGCGGCGAGGCCCAGCGCGAAGAACCGGTCGAAAGCTTTGGTGGCCGCATACGTTGTGAGGTAGGGCACCGGTTGGAAGCTTGCCGTTGAAGCAAGCACGAGGATCCATCCGCGGCGGCGGCTGACCATGCGCGGAACGAAGAGCCGGGAAATCCGCACCATGGCCTCGCAGTTGACGGTGATTTGGCTGATTTCCTGGTCGATCGGGCTGGATTGAAACGCTCCATACTGGCCGAGGCCGGCATTGTTGACGAGAATGTCGACCGTGAGGCCGGCGCCCTCAGTGGCATCGTAGAGCTGCTGCGGCGCGGCAGGATCGTTGAGGTCGGCGACAATCGTCCGGACTTCGGCTCCGCCGGCTTCCAGTTCCTTCGCCAGTGCATCGAGCCGGTCTTTGCGGCGTGCGGTGAGAATGAGCTTTGCCCCGTAAGAAGCAAGCTCCCGCGCCAAGGCAACACCGATGCCCGCGCTGGCCCCGGTGACCAACGCCCACTTGTCTTTGAAGTCCTGCGTTTTTGCCATGATGCGACCATGATAGCTTATGGACCGTTTGGAGACGTGAAAATCAGCGATAGACTTCGCGCCGGTTGCCGATGCGGACCACTATGATGCGAACTCGCGCATCCTCAATCTTAGCTATCACCCGGTAGTCGCCGACGCGGTACTTCCAGTACTTCTTCAGGTCGGGTCCGTGAAGTGCTTCGCCGAGGCTGCGAGGGTCTTCGAGAGCGGCGATGCGCTCGACAATAAACTTCGCGATTCGGCCGGCAACCTGCTTGTCCAATCGATCGAGATTTCGCTGCGCTTCCGGCGTGAACTCAATCTTCCAGGGCATAACGCTTCACGATCTGCTCGATTGGAATCAGCTTGGCTTTCCCTGATTCCACTTCCTGCCAGGCCTGCTCCGCAAGGTAGTAGTCCTCGATGTCGTTAAGCTGTTCCAGAATCGCCTGACGGGCATAAAAGGACTTTGTGCGGCCGGTCTTTTTTGCCAGGGCATCGAGGCGCCTTTCGATTTCTTCGGGGAGACGGATGGCAAGCATGGAGCCCTCCTTCAGGGTTGCTATACAAGCATAGCACCGCGCATTTTCAGGAGGTGCGCTTCTCCCGTTCCGTCTTTACTGCCCGCTTGCCTTTCGCACCGGGCTTCGTGTTCTTTTCAACGCGCAGCTTCCAGGCGGTGTGGAGCGCACCGGTCAGCGTGTCCTCATCTGCCGCGGACAAGCGGATGTGCGTCATGCCCATCCTTCCCCAGCCACCGGCGATGGGCAGAAATATCCTCGGCTGCTCGTGGACAAAGGCTGCCTGGTGTTCCGGTGTGAGCATCAGGTTGCCGTATCCCTCGCTGATGGAGGCGAGGGTGGCGAAGATGCGACCACCGACACGAAAGTCGGTTGCGCCAAAGTGTGCCCCCTGTTCGGCGCCTTCAAAGCTCAGGGCGATGCGGCGAAAATCGGCTTCAGTCATTTCAAGGCTCCCACAGATCATCAGTCAACCCGGAGTGGGATCGCTCTATACCGCCGGACAAGGCCGGAACGGCGACCAGTCAATTCCCTGCTGGAATTGCTCATCCGGCTCGAAAACCTGATTGAATGTAAATGCGAACTGGGTTGGGCCATGCGATTCCAGGTGCTCAATCCGCCTTTTGGCTTCGTCGATGCCCGGTATGTGACCCGCAGGCACCCACCACAGCGCGGAGTAGGCGCCCGCAAACTTCTCAAACCATGCCTGCCGTTTTCGCAACATTTCTACATGGGCCGTTTTGAACACGTAATGGCGAAGAGCCTCGACGGTCTCCCATACAGACATGTTCAGGATCGTCCGTTCATCCGCGTAGGGACGCAGATACGTGGCGTTGCCCTCATCGGTCTGAAGGCGCCAAACTAATCCAGGGCTTGAATCGGCCAGGGCGTTGATCTCGGCCAACCGATTCACAAATCCCGCCATAATGGGGTCGTCGAGCTCGGCCCGGATACGGCCGATATTGACCTGGGCAATTTGATACTGGCTCATCCTGTCCTCCTGCGGTCGTGACCCTTCTCTAGACGCCTGCAGATATTAGCTCTCCCTCAAACTCCTCGTTCAGCCAGTTCGAGAACGCCGAAAACGCTTCGTCGCGGCCAAGGAAATCGCGAACCATCTGACGTCCGGGCCTGGAGCCGCCCTGTTCGAGCACCATTTTGCGGTAACGCGCGCCGGCATCGCAGCCCAGCAAATCTTCAGGGTCGAACTGGGCGAAGAAGTCCAGCGCGATCACCTTGTCGAAAGCATAGGTGTAGTAGTTCGACGAATACCCCATAAGGTGGCCGAAGCTTGCGTACATGCGGTTGCCATCGAGCCACGTCCAGGGCTGCAGAGACTGGTAGAGCCGTTTGGTGGTGCTGTCGAGGTCGAGCCCGGCAGGGTCCTGATCGTGTAGGTCAAGCGATAAAGTGGTGTAGTAAAGTTGCGCGCGCACCCAGTCGGCGCGACCAAACGCCCCGGCAAGCTTCATCCTCCGAATCGTTTCCGACGCGAGCGTCTCTCCGGTTTGGTAGTGTTTGGCGAAGGACTGCAGCAGCTTTTCGTCGCGGAAGAACTCCTCAAGCATTTGCGACGGCACTTCGATGAAGTCGCCCTCGGTGGCGAAGCCGGAGAGACACGCCCACTCCGTTTGGCCGCCGAGAATGGCGTGCATCAGGTGGCCGAATTCGTGGAAATAGGTCACCACGTCGCTGTATTGAAGCAGGCCGGGGTCATTTTCGTCGCCCTTGGGGAAGTTGCAGATGAGAGCCGCTTCGGGCATAGCGCGTCCGCGAACGCCGGTGACAATGGGTGCGGCGGAGAACCACTTGTCCTTGCCCTCGCGAGGGTGCATGTCGAGGTAGAAACGGCCCACGCATTGGCCGCCATCGAAGACTTCAAAGACTGAAACATCGGCGTGCCAAGCCGACGCTGTGGATGGGCGGAATTCGATCTTGAACAGCCTCGCCGCAGTATCGAGAACGCCGGCCTGAACCTGCGCGTAAGGGAAATAGGGGCGCACGGACTGCGAGTCGAAGTCGAAGGCCGAGCGCCGGAACTGCTCATACCAGTAGCCCCTGCTGGTGATGTCGATTTCACCCAATCCGGGCTCGCGTTGGCGGGCAAAGCCGACGATCAGCTCGTGTTCGCGCCGGGCGCCGTCGTGGCTGGCCTCGTTCAGTTTCGAGAGGAACGTACGCACGTTGGCGGCCGAGCCCATCATCTGGTCGGCGGTAGCCAAGTCGGCCCAACTTCGGAATCCGAGCACTGTGGCGATCTCCTGGCGGGTGGCCAACAGGTCCTCAAGTATCTGCTTGTTGGCCGGATACGCGCGCGTGTTATAGGCCAGGAACATGCGCTGGCGCAGTGCCTCACTGGCGGCAAACGTCATTACCGGCTGCATGTCGGGCGGGTCGGTGGTGATCACGATTTTGCCGTCGGCGTTGGCCTGATGGCGGGCGAGGTAGTCCGGAGGCAGGCCGTCGAGTTCCGCCTCGGTGGCCTCGATGGTCTTGCCGCCCTCCTGAATGTTGCGGCTGAACTCAAGCGAAAGCCGAGTGGCTTTTTCATGAAGCGACTGCAGGTGGTTCCGCGTGGCCTCGTCCTTATCCACGCCGGAGAGCCGATAGCTGAGCAGGGTGCGCTGGACAAGATGTTTTGTGGCCGCGCTCGAGCCTTCCAGGTCGATTGCCGTAAGCGCGTCGTAGACCGGCCGATTGAGGCTGAGCGCGCTGCCGGCCATGGAGACGCGCTGGGCTTCGGCTTGCGCCTGGTCGCGTACGGCCTTGTCCGCGGCGACGGAGTTGAGCACACCGGCTTGCGCTCCGGCCAGGCTGAGTTGCTCGATGGCTTCGTCGTAGAGGCGCAGCGAATTCGCGGGCGTGCGCGGGCCTTCGACGGCTAGCAGGGCGGCAAGCGCGGCCTCGTGCGCGGCCAGGCGTGCGCCGACCCATGCGGAAAGCGCCTCGGCGGAGGCAGCTCCGCCGGCATCCCACGCGTGCAGGGAATCGGTTGCGGCCGGGACGACTTCATTCTGAATGGGCATGATGAGCGAGTTCCTCCAAACTTCTAGGGTGCCATACTGAGGCGGGCTTGTAGGGCCGCAAGGCAAGAACAATTTTCGGCTGTTGCATAGTGGAGGCAACAACATTAAGATGCGTCAATCGATGCCCATGCCCAGAACGACCCACACTTCGCTTGATTCCACTCCCCGGCCGCCGGTTCCGCGCCTGCGGCTGGGCAAAATTTGCGTGGCGATTCAGGCCGGTTCGGCGGCGGAAATAGTAGAACGTGCCGAGCAAGCGCTGAAGGACTCGAAGTTTCTCGAATTCCGGCTGGACTCGCTTGCTAAACCGGCGGCGGCATTGCCCGAGTTGAAGCAATTCCTTTCTGGCCACCGTGACATAACGGCGATTGCGACCTGCCGACGAATGGAATTTGGCGGCCACTTCGTGGGGTCTTTGACTGCGGAGCTGGATGTGCTGGCCAAGGCCGCCGAATCCGGCTGCCAGATTGTGGACCTTGAACTGGAATCGGCCGAAGAGGCAAGGCCGGCGCAATTGGCCAAGTTTCGAGTCAGGCTGCGGGCGGCGGGGACGGCGCTGCTCATCAGCACACACGACTTTGCGCGCACCAGAAGTTTGGAGGAGCTGGAGCAGACGGCGCGGCGGATCGAGGCTTTTGAGCCGGACTTTGTGAAGGTGGTTTCCACGGCGCGGTCGCTGGTCGATAATCTTGCGATCTTGCGGCTGATAGAGAACCGCTCGCTGACGGCGCAGGTAGTGGGAATCGCCATGGGCGAAGAAGGGCTGGTAAGCCGCGTACTGGGACCCAGAGCCGGGGCTGCCTTCACGTTTGCGTCGCTGGAAGACGGCACCGGGGCCGGTGCGGCGACTGCGCCGGGACAGGTTTCCGCACGGACGCTTCACGATCTCTACCGCATGGAACATCTGGACCAGGCGACGCGCATCTTTGGCGTGGCGGGGAACCCCATCGGCCACTCGCTCTCGCCGCTGATGCAAAACATGGCCTTCCGCCGCGAGAACGTGAACGCTATTTTGATGCCGCTGAAAGTTCGCGTGCTTGCCGACCTGTTGACCCTGGTGCGCGACCTGCCCATGAGCGGCGTGGCCGTAACCATGCCGCTGAAGCAGGAAGTACTGCCCTACCTGGCAAATATGGACCCGCTGACCAGCCGCATTGGCGCATGCAACACGCTGCGCACAGGGGCGGACGGCAAGCTCTACGGCTTCAATACCGATGTGGCCGGGGTGGTGAGACCTCTCGAAAAGCGCCTGAGTCTGAAGGGCGCGCGAGTGGCATTGCTGGGTGCCGGCGGAGCGGCGCGGGCCGCGGTGTTTGGCCTCGTCGAGCAGGGCGCGGAAGTGTTTGTGGTGAATCGCACGCACGAGGCGGCGGTTGCGCTGGCGCGGGAAGCGAAGGCCAAAGCGCTGAAGCATGAGGTGTTCGGCAGGGCCCATTTCGACGTGCTGATTAATTCGACGCCGTGCGGGATGGCGGGTTCCAAGCAGCCGCTGCCCATTGAGGAGAGCGAGCTGAATGCGGGGCTGGTGTTCGACATGGTCTATAACCCGCTGGAGACACCGCTGCTGACGCTGGCCAGGGCACGAGGGATTGCGACGATTAGCGGTGTGGAGATGTTTGTGCAGCAAGGGGCGCGGCAGTTCGAGATATGGACCGGGAAGCCGGCTCCCGAGGCGGAGATGCTCAGGGTGGTGGAGCTGGAGTTGCGGCGACGGGGGTGATCTTCCTGGGGTCCGGCGCTCAGCCGCTGACGAAATAAAACGCAATTCCTGCGCCGATCAGGACAAGCGGCCAGAACTTGATGGGAATGAAGAATAGCCCGTCTTCCTCTCGGAGAACGGCCTTTTGTGGAGAAACGTCGATTGCGCCGGCGAGAACCTCCTCACCCCGAGGCACCAATGCCTTTACGATAGCCGCCGAAGTCCAGAAAGCCGCCAATTTGGGCCAACCGTGATGCGCATAATAGTCTTGATCGTGGAAGTAGGCGCCGGTTAGGTAGTCCGTCGCAAGCAAGCATCCGGCGGTCGTTGCTCCGACCATCCAACCTCGTCCTTTCCAGGAAAGAAACATGAAAGCCATTAAAGCACAACATGATCTGCGCGGAGTGAAGAATGGTGCTGGACCCTCGCAGGCGCGGGCCGCCGAATGCCAGGTCTCGGAAATCGAGACCTTGAACTCCCGTCTTGACGCGCAGCCTTCTCGATTGTGAACCTCGGGAATCGTGTGAGACTGTCAGCCTTCTTCTCCTGCCGAAATCCCTTTCAGCTGGCCGACTACCCGCTCAAGCTCTTCAACGATCCGATTTCCCCCAGCATCCTTGAACACTTTCAGCAGTTCATCGAAATACCAGAGCTGATCGTTTCGGCCGCGTTTGAATCGTGCCCAAATCAGCGGCCCGATCCCCCGGTAGTCATCGAGAATTGCTTTAGCGTTGTAGAGCTTGTCCGCCGCTGAGATGAGTTGGATATCCGCCGGCTCGTCCCGGAGACGTTCAATGTAAGCTTGCTTGCGCTCCAGCCACGGCTGCTTGTTGCTGGAGTCGCCGGAAAGACTGTCTGACAGCCCATCGACCATGCGGGCCACGTTCGAACCGAAGTTGTGCTCGATGTCGTTGAGCCGCACCTCGCCTCCGTGGTCTTCGGCAGCGTCGTGAAGGATGGCGGCGATGACCATATCTTCCGTAACAGGGAACGCGACATGGCCGGCCTCGCCCATGACCAGGGTCGCGACCCCCAGCAGATGCGCCATGTAAGGAATATCGGTGCCCTTGCGCCGCTCGATGTGCAGGATGCGCGCATAGTCCACGGCACTGGTAAACTTGCCGCTCAGGTGGAGCTGACTGGCTTCATTCTTCTTCAGTTCGGTGATTCCCGCCGCCATAATGCCTCAATGTGGATACTTCGTTTGTATTTAACAGTTGGAGCCGGCCCGCTCCAGTTGCCGGATTTCCCCTTACCGAGCTTTCTTCTTTCCAGCCTTGGCAGCCTTGGCCGGCTCGCCCTCCACGTGGCCTACCGGAATCGGTCCCATGTCGGGTCCGATACGTTTTACCTGCGTGTCGATCATTTCGTAATGGATGGTTCGCGGGTTGAGCGGACGGCCGATGCCTGTCTCGGGGTCGACGGATACGTCGGGGCCGCTGGCCAGCATGAAGCTGAAGGCTGGCACGTTGACGCCCTTCTCGGGCCGGAATCCTGTGCGCACCGGCAGATAGCCCTGGATGGGATGGAGCCGGAAGGCCGTCTCATAGCGGTGTCGCTTGGTGCTCCAGGTAAACACGCGAATCTGGTCGAAGTCGAAGGGCAGGCCGGACTTTGGCGGACTGAGGACGGTGACGTACTCGGGAACCTGCGGGTTGGGCGGGTCGGAGTCGGGATCGTTGACGCGGGTGAGCACGTATGCGCCGACTATGCGCTGGCCTTCGGCATAAATTCCGATTTCGTCGGGCACATCCACATCCATGCGGCTTGCAAGCAGCCAACCGGTGTGTCCGGCCGAGTCGCGTATCAGCCACCAATCTTCCATTACCGGAGGGGGCGGCGCTTCCGCACCAGCCATGGATGAGACTGCCGGCGCGGGAACCGGAGGGTGCTTTGCGGGCGGCTGCGTGGAAGGCGCGACGGTGGGTTCAGGGGATGGGGTCTTTGCGAGTTCGGATGGCTTGGGCGCGGCTGGTCTCGAAACCGCTCCCGAACCTGTAGCGGCATTTTTGGGAACCGAGGCGCGGGCCAGCAACTGCACCTTGGCACTGCCTGCGAGCAGATAAAAGTGATCGGTGTCGCGGCCCGGGAGAATGTGAAGATTTACATCGTCGCGGAGGATGGCGGTGGCCACCACAGGGTCGTCTTTGTGCCGGGTGGAGAGCTGGGTGTATGAATCGAAGGTTTTGGCGTCGATCACCGCCCGCTCTTCAATCCAGCCGATCTCGTTCTTCTCCGTCTTGACTTTCAGGAACCGGCGCCCGCGTTCGAGCACTTCGAGCCTTTGGCCGTTCGCTACTTCGGCCACACGATTGGACACAGCGGCGACACGATCGTGCAGGTACATCTGGCGGGCGGAGACATACACGGTGTCGTGCTGTTCCTGGTGAAATCTTGAACAACCGCAGAGAACGGCGAGCAGGCACACGACAAGCAATGGTGCCGGATAGGCCCCGAAGAGCCGATGAGAACGGTCGCGAGGGATTGGAGATTGCGTGCGCACAGCCAGTGGCGGTCCTCTTGAGGATAGCAGAAGGGCAGTGGTTAGTTGTCAGTTGTCAGCGGCCAGTGCCTCGGTCAGCTCTCTGACGGCCTCTCTACGTGGTCAATGACAAGATTCTCGACAGGTCCCTTTTCCGCTGTCAGTTTCAGGCCAAGCTGCTCCTTCACTGCATCAAAAATCGAGGGACGGTCCCGCAATTCCGGAGGCAAGCTATCTTTGGGAACATCGGGCGGGAGCTCCGGTGCAAATGACAGCGTGAAGTTATAGCTCCTGTCGAGGCCGGTCTTGTTGATTGCCGTCCGGTCGTCGCGTTGTAATTGCTGTCCCAGCCACCAGCAAACGTATTGCATGAGAACCCTGACCCCGTTCGCTTCTCCGCCCGCGCCAAAAGTAATCGGTATCTTAAGATCCTGCCCGCTCTGGTTTTCCGTCATCTTCAGCCCCAATTTATCGACTCTCAGAGCATATTCGGGGCCATCCTTGATTTCCTTGTGAAATTTCAGGTTGAAGCGATCTGCCAGCAGGTTCTGAAACATTATGTGAAGATCGTCGATGCTCCCTGGATGGTCGGTTCTGGCCTCGATATCGTAGCTGTCGGTATTGAGCCAATCTGGACCGCCCTCAATATGCCGCATGGGCACCCTGTACATCAAGCTGATCATGAGCTTCACGGGAATGTTTATCACCGTATAGCCATTCCCGCCGGGCAGCGGCTTTACCCCGCCGCCTCGCAGGCCCGGCTCAGAAAGCCTGACCGAAGCTACATCGAATCTAAGAACCTGTCTAGAAACTGCGACTGTCAGGACTGATTTGAAATGGCGCCGGGGTGGGTGGCACTCCGGCTCGGGGTCCCGTGCCATTGCTGAGAACCGGCAGTCGGGAGCTAGATGATATCAGTGCTAGCACTTCCCTTACTTTGTAAAGGTTTACACGCGCAATTTTGCGTGCGAAAACGCGCTTATTTGTGCGCTTTTTGCATCAAAAACGCCTTAAAGCAGCCTTATTTGCACTATTTTTCACCGGTTTGCCGGAACACATTAGCACATGCTGCGACGTCCGCTTGAACGGCGCTGCGTACGCAATTAACGTAATACCCTGCGGCGCGCCAGGCGCATGGTTCTTGTCTTGAAAGGGCCGAAATCACACTGGGCTTCAAGCCTTGGGGGATTCTCTGCTGTCGCATCTTCGGCATCCCCGCAGAGTTTTTGGACAGGTTCTAAGGCGCGCCGGATTTTCCTGGCATTGGGCAACAGAAATCAAGGCCCCGCCGAGTTCGACGGCCAGACTGTACGATCGTAGCTTGAGGACGGAACGCTGCATTCTTCTCACAATTGTCAACCGTCCACTGTGCCCTTTCCACTGCTCATCACGGCGCGGCGGCAATGGCAATAGCGCCAGCCGGGTCCGTTCCGGTAGCTGCGTTCAGCGTGGAACTGAGTGTGCCCGAACTCAGCTTATAAGCCTGCAAATCAGGATTGCCCGCTACGTCCACCGCCAGAACGAAGCTCCCTGTCGAGTCCTCGGCCAGGCCAAGGTGGCCGCTCGGCCCAGCTGCAATGGTGCCGCTGGTCGTGAGCCCCGTGGATGAGACCGAGAAGCCCGCGATGTTGCCGTTCGAGCTGCCGCTGACCGATTGGTTGGCGACAAAGACGTAGTTGCCGTCCGCGGTCGGCAGGATGGCGGAGGGACCCGTTCCGCCCGCGGCATACGGAGAGCCGCCGATCTCGGTAATCCCATTGGCGGCGATGGAGAATACGCGCAGGCCTCCGGTTTGGGTTTGCGATGGCAGGGCGTCTGTCTCGCCGACGTAGAGAAAGCGGTTGGTAGGGTCGACAGATACTGTGTTGTCTCCACCCCCAGAGTTAACCAATTTCTGGGTTCCAAAGGCTCCGAAGGGATTGGCAGCGGCGGGGTTAAAGCGAACCAATTCTGTTCCGGCCGAACCCATGGCCACAAAGACATAGCAATCGGTGCACGAACTGGAGTCGTTGGGCGAGAGGGCGAGCTGGGTTGCGGTGGAGGCCGGCAGATTGAAGGCCTGCTCGGTTTCGCCTGCGGCGGCGAGTCCGCCCGTACTCGAATTGATGGCAATGGCATTGAGTTCGCCCGCGCCGGACTCCGTCTCGACCAGCCAGGAGTTGGTGGAGTCGACCTGCATGGTCGTGGCCGCGTCGGGGGCGATGACCGCGCCACTGTTTGCCGGGGTGAGCGCGCCTCCCGTCTGGATGGTGTACAGATAGATTCCGGATTCCGTGCTTACATACAAAAACTGCCCATTGGGGGCCACGGCGATGGCCAAAGGCGAGGATGGCAGCGTAACTGCGCCGATGGTATTCAACTGGCCCGAGGCGATGCTGAAGGCGACCGCCTGGTCCGTCGTCTGGTTCAGCACATAGAAGACGCCGCTGGTGCTGGACGAGGAGGTGCAACTGCCGGAGGAGGACGACGTGACCTCGACGCAGACGGCCGTGCTCTCGGAAACACCGTTGGACGAGCCGGTGACCGTGAGCTGATAGGTTCCGGTGGTGGTGGTGGACGATGTGGCCGCGGTCAGCGTGGAGGTTGCGGCCGTCGTCCCGCTGATGGAAACCGAAGCCGGAGAAAAGCTGCACGACGGGGGACTGGTGGCGCTGGTAGGAGAGCTGGTAACCGCGCACGAAAGGGCTACCGTCCCGGTAAACGAGTTCGACGGCGTGACGGAAATGGTGGTGGTGTTGCCTGCCGCCGCGCCGGGGCTCACCGTGATGGAGCCGCTGTTCGATAACGTGAAGCTGGTGGTGGTGATGCTGCTTGGCGCCTGCCAGAAATCGCCGCATCCGGCCAGCAGGCCAGTTGCCAATACTGCAACCAGGAGCGATGCGAACCTTGCCCATTTGCCGAGTTTCATTGCCGCTCCTTTGCCGTGCTTGCCGGATATTGCAGAACCGGGCCTGGGCGCGTTCATCCGCCATAACCAGCCCCAACTATCAAGTCTACGGCTTTCAGCGATGGAGCCATGAGGCGGCCTGCGCCGGCTTGCTTTGTATAAAGCATGCGGGCTTGGGCCGGCCTCAATCAAGAGACGCTCGCGGGTCCGAATCGCTCAGCTCAGCTTCGCGCGGCGCGCCTGCCAAACCAGCCTGGCCGCGGTCAGGTCTTCAATGGCCATGCCTACCGATTTGAAAACAATGCGCTTGACAGCCGGTGCGCGTGTTTTGCCGGCAAGAATCTCGCCGATTTCACAGTCGACTTTTGCGCCGGAGAGGCGGACGTCTCCCGATTCTCTCTCGACCGGGGAACGGGCTTCGGCAACGACGCAGCTTGAGAGCATGGCTTCGTCGTCCAGCTCGCGAAGAGTGGAACCGGTGGCTCCGACGGCCAGCACCAGAGCTTTGGGGCCGAGCCACTGGCCCTTCAGCACCGGATCGGGCGAGGCGGTTACCGTCAGAACCACGTCCGCGGCGGCGGCCTGCTCAATGGTCACAGCTTGCGCGCCTGCGCCTGTTTCCGTCGCAAGCCGTTCGGCGTTGGCCCCGGCGCGGCTCCAGATGCGGATCTCTTTCAGAGCCGGCCACACCAGCCGCAGAGCCTGAATGTGCGAGCGGGCCTGCACGCCGCTGCCCAGAATGCCGAGGCTGGTGGCGCCAGGCGGCAGCAGCGCGGCCGTGGCCACGGCGGAAACGGCCGCGGTGCGCATCTCGGTAATGAGGCGGCCATCCATCACAGCCAGCGGCTCTCCGGTCGAGCGGCTAAGCAGCTCCACGATGGCCATGTGGGTATGGATGCCCAGCTTCGGGTCCAGTTCGGCGTTCCCAGGGAAGAAAGTGACGGTCTTGACGCCCATGAAGTCGCCGTGGATTACCGGCATAACAGCGAACCAGCCATTGCGGAAACCTTCCGCGTTGCCGGCGCGAAGGATGGTTCGTGGCGGCTGATCGATCAACCCGGCGGAGTAGTCGATCAGAGCCTGCCGAATCGCCGGGATCAGCGCTTCGTAAGTTAGAACGGCTCGGACTGCTTGCTCGGAAATGTACATAGGCAAAACCATGCTACATTGCTGGCATCATGCTGAAGGGGCTATGGGCGAAGGTTCGCCGGGTCGATCAATGGCCTGAGGCACAAGCAACTGTGCGCATTGTCGAGCGGTACGTGGAGCCGTCAGCCGGGCGATACGAGTTCGATAAAAAACTCGCCGACGTCACATTCGCCTATACCGACAATCAAGGAAGTCTTCAATACGCCTCGATCACTGTGCAGGATAGTTCGGATCTGTACGACGCGAAAGAGAACGATACCTTCTCAATTCGGGTCGACCCCATGCATCCTGAACGGTACTATTCGTTTGAGCCGACAAAAGCCGACGTGTGAACACATCACAGAACTTGCGCAAACAGTCCCGCGGCAGTTTTACGCCTGAGCATGATTGCTAACGCGCCCTGGAAAAGTGCGATCCTGAACCGTCGTTTCAGTTCGGCCAGTCACAGGAGGAGTTCGAGCAGGCGGTTGCGCTCACTGAGCACAACCTGGCTGGCGGTGGTGGCGCGGCCAGCATGAGTTCTTAAAGGCACGGGGAAATCTATCGATGGGATGGGAATCACGGCCAGCAAGATGGGGAGCCGAATCGCTCCAGCTCCCCGGCTCATCCGATCGACGAGTCGCCAGCCGGCTATTCCGTCCACCCCAGCGACGAAGATCTGTCGCCGAGGGTCCGGCTTGGCGGGTCCCTCTCCAGCAGAGCTCAACTCTGCTTCACCCGCCGAAGCCATGCTTAACCAAGACCTGGCTCTCGGCATAACCGAGAACAGAAAACCGCAAGTGCGCCAAACAGAAACTGTCTCAACTTGGTGGGGCACCCACACCTTTACGTGTGCTTATCAGCTCACATTGCAGCGCCTGCACTGACAGAACAACGTGCGCTTCTATGCACAGGCAAGCGGGCACGTTTGCGGGGTCGTTCGTAGACGCGAGCTTCTTTGCTCCATGGGTCGGCGAAGCGGGTGGACGACTGATTCAAAGTTTTATGTTCGGCTTTTCGGCACGAATGACTTCGTGCCCTGATACAGAACTTTCTGGCCGGCCATGGTTTTGCGGATCAACCCCTTCGACAGGAATGGGTCGACTTTCTCTATGCTATTTCCTATGGAACCGTCGTTCACTACCGCTCCTGAATTGCAACCCATAATAGACGAGCTATCCGCTCGCGAACCTATTTTTCATCGGCCCGAATTTGGAACCACTCGCGAAGATTTCGAGCGGATGACTACTGAGGACTACTGGGAGACCGGCGCTTCCGGACGCCAGTACTCCAGGGCCGCCGTGCTGGATGAATTGGAGAAGCGCTTCTCCGTCCGCACCAGGACATATGGGAGACCAGCGAATTCCAATGCCGCAAGCTGAGTGACGACACCTGGCTGCTCACCTATACGCTACTCCAGGACCATGCCCGGCTTACGCGGCGCACGACCATCTGGCGGCAAACCGCCGACGGCTGGAAGACTCTGTACCACCAGGGAACGATTGTGCAGGATGCGTGACTGGCGATTCAGCTGAGGACGACGGCAATCGCAAAGCCGTCATATCCCTTGATTCCTACCGTTTGAAGCACCGTCGCACTCAACCGGGGCTCCGCAGCCAATGCCTCGGTGAATCGGCGGACTCCCTCGATATCCCGGTCATTGCTTTCCTCGTTGAGGACCTTGCCCTCGCGAACTACGTTGTCAGCCACAATTACCGTTCCGGGGCGCGACAACTTCAACGCCCAATCCAGGTATTCCGGAAGGCTCTGTTTGTCGGCATCGATAAAGATCAGGTCGAAGGGCGCGTCGTCATCCAGGGCCGGCAGGCTATCGATCGCCCGGCCCACGCGCAGATCGACGCAATCGAGCACGCCGGCATTGCGCAGGTTTTCGCGCGCCACGTTTGCATGATGCGGGCTCGATTCCAGCGACACGATCCTGCCGTCAAACGGAAGCGCGCGAAACATCCAGATGGTGCTGTAGCCGCCGAGGGTTCCGATTTCGAGAATGCGGCGCGCCCCTGAGATGCGCACGAGGAGGTGAAGAAACTTGCCCTGGAGCGGGGTAACGTCGATGGGAGGAAGGCCGGCTTTTTTGTTTGCGGCCAGGGCGGCGGCGAGAGCGGCGTCGGCAGGGGTGAGCTGATCGCCGAAATACTGGTCCACCTTTGTCCAGAGGTGCTGCATGTCAGTCCCCTCTTATATTGACTGACCGCCGCTCAATGTGAGGAGCGTATTCAGAAATGCCTTCAATTCCGGACATTTGGAAGCAGCGACCGACAGATCTTTTCCTTGGAGAATACGGTTTCCGTCTCTCCATTTGGAGTAGTCACGGCGACAGGTGCCGAGTCGAAATATCTCCTTGATGAAATGGGACGGAGGCCGATTGTGGTTCACAGACTCCGGCGGCCCGCTCGGTGGTGTCCGATTGTGACCCGCAACTTTTTGAATTTCAGCCCAATACGGCAATAGCCAAGCCTCGAAGTCATGCTGGGCTGCATGAGGATGGAACCTGTTGTTCGGTCCCACCCAGTCGCGCATTTTAGTTTTGGCGTCCGCTGCGTCCTGGAAGTCATCGGTGCCCGTATAAACGTCTGTCAAGGCTATTACCGCATCTGCGGGGTCGCTGCCACCCAGCAGATTCTCAACCTCGCGGCGAAGCCTATCTCCCTTACTGATCCGGCCATTCGCCGTAAACATATTTAGACGTGGCATATTGCCGGCAAGCCGCGCGGCGAGAAATCTCTCCAAGTGAGGACGGAAGGCCTTCTCGGTTGTCCCTTCTACAATGATCACGATTTTCACGAGCGCGCTCCGAGACGTCCATTACTCCAAAGCTCGTCGAGAGTGTAATCATTGAGCCAGACAGCGAGATCGAGCTGATCGGCCCACTTCATGGTACTCATTCCGTCCTCATCTGCATCCATGACGACGACCTCCGCTGGCTGCAAGAAGCGAATGAGGCGATCCGAGTGAGTAGCAACGACAAGCTGCGTCCGGTTGGAAGCCTCTCGCATCATATCCGCGAGCAGGCTCAATAACTCCGGATGCAAGCTGACTTCGGGTTCGTCCAAAAGGGTCAGAGCGGTCAGGCCTGGACTTTGCAGCAATGTGGCCAGCCATAGAAACCGAAGAGTGCCTTCGGAAAGCTGGTGCATGTACAGCGGTTTGGAGAATCCAGTCTCCCGCCATACTAGTGCAAGCGTTCCAGCGGCTACCGGCGGAAAATCGAGACGATCAAAGCGCGGGAATGCGGCTCGAAGCGCGTCTTCAATTGCCTCAAATCGATTTCTATCCGTTTCCCTAAGATAGAAGAGGCAGGAAACCAGTTCTTCGCCATTGCGGCCCGGAAGTGTTGCGGGCTGCATCGGTTGCGGCAGGCGCACGGGTGAACGAGGATCGACGTTCAGCGCATGGTAGAAGGTAGATGAAGCAAGCCTGTTGCGAAACTCCTCCGGCTGTTGAAACATCTTTGGCACTTGCGACAAAGATGTTTCAAGCGGGTTGTGTGTCCAAGTGGGACGGACGGCCTTGAATGAAGTCCCCGGAGCAGCATTCCGATCTACTTCAGAGTACTTGATGTCTTGACCGAGCGACCAGATGTGGACGAACGGCTGTACGTGCTCTCTCCGCGATTCAATGAGTGTTTCCTGGCTGATGGAATAGGCCACAGCCTGTGGAGTAAGCCTGAGTGAGTAATAGAACGGCTCATGACCAGGGAGCTTCATTGATATTTTGAGGCCTAATTGAACGGCCCGATCATATGTCAGTATGCTCGACAGTCCTGATAATTCCGAGATCGACTCGCTCAGCTTCCCCTGCGCCGATTTCGCCAAAAGGGAAAACACGTCCAGAATAGACGTCTTACCGGTTCCGTTGGCTCCGATCATCACGGAAAGCGGGCGCAGCGGTAACTGAACGTCGTAGAGGCGACGGAAGCCATTGATCGATAAATCCATAAAGCGAGATGTTTCGGGTGGCGTCATTTCTTGCTTTTTAGTTTCCTCGGCACCATGGGCATTGTCAACGGCTCCAATCTCGCTCGAATGCCCTGATGGCGGCTGAGAGGATTGGCCTCGCCTACTTATCCCGCGCCACCACAAAATCGGGAACCCACAGTAGCGCGCGCTTGTACTCCGATTCGGGCAATTGAGCCAGCGCCTGGCGCGACTGCTCAGCGTACCGGTCGGCTACGGACATGGCGTACTCCACCGATCCGTTGCGAACCAGTATCTTCTGAATCTGCTCCCGGCTCACGTTCTCAAAGCTGCGGTCGTCCAGCACCCTCTGAATGGCTTGCCGGTCGGCTGCCGTTCCGTGGTCGATGGAGTGGATCACCGAAAGCGTCGCCTTGCCCTCGCGCAGGTCGCTGGCCACAGGCTTGCCCAGAACCTCCTCGGTCGCCGTCAGGTCGAGCACGTCGTCCACAATCTGGAACGACAACCCGACCGCCCGTCCATACGCGGCCAGCCCTGCCTCCTGGGCCTCGGTAGCGCCGGCCAGCACCGCGCCCAGCCGCATGGAGACGGCAAAAAGGCAGGCGGTCTTGCGAAAGATCAGGTCGTAGTATTCGGCCTCGGAGACGGCTTTCCCCAGCTTCTGAATCTGCAGTAGCTCGCCTTCGACCATTTGCTGGGTCAGGCCGATGAGCAGGTCGAGGACGCGCAGGTTTTTCTCTTCCAGGGCCACGCGGAAGGCCTGCATGTAAAGCCAGTCGCCAGCCAGCACGCACTTTTCGTTGCCCCAGGTGGTATTGGTCGAAGGGCGTCCGCGCCTGGTGCTCGCGCCATCGATAATGTCGTCGTGAACCAGCGTTGCGGTATGCACCATCTCCACCACCGCGCCCAGCCGGATGGCGCCATGTCCAAAGTACCCGAGCGTGTGCGATGAGAGCAGCAGCAGCGACGGCCGAATGCGTTTGCCGCCGCCCTCGCGCAGGTATTCGGCAATCTCCGTAATGGTGCTCACGCTGGAGGCAGCGTCGCGGCCCAGTTCCTGTTCGATTGCCACGAGGTCGTCCCGCAGCAGATCGAAGACTTCCCTCGCCGTCGCTATCGCCAGTGTGCTCAAAGGTCTCCGGTTCTTGTGACTTATCTTACAGCGCGGCTGCCGCAACTGACAGGCTCACCTGCGGGATGGCCGCCCCAGAGCAGGTGGCTCAGTTGGTGCGGTAGTTGGTAAACTGCAAATCCACTCCCAGATCCTTGCCGCGCAGCAGGGCGATAATCCCCTGCAGCTCGTCCCGGTCCTTGCTCGATATCCTCACAGTATCGCCCTGGATGCTGGCCTGGGCTTTCTTTTTCGAGTCCTTTACCAGGCGCACAATTTCCTTGGCCTTCTCAATGGGGATGCCCTGCTGCAGGTTGATCTTTTGCCGTACGCTCTTGCCGGAGGCTTCTTCCATCTTCTCGTAGGTTAGATTCTTCAGGGAAACGCCGCGCTTCACGAGTTTCTGCCCAAGAATCTCCTTTACCGCCTCCAGCTTGTACTCTCCCGCCGAGGCCAATTGAATCTCTTTGTCGCCCTCAACCAGCGTGACCTCGGAGTGAGAGTCTTTCAGGTCGAAGCGCTGGCGAATCTCCTTCAGCGCCTGGTCGATGGCGTTGCGAACTTCCTGAATGTCCACCTTGCTGACAATGTCGAACGAATTCTCCTGGGCCATGTCTTCTCGCTTTTCGTGTTACCGCACGGGATGGATCGGCCTTCATTAGACGGCCGGGTTCGCCTGTCTTACGGGTCGGTTCAACTCTATCAGTTTCCCACGTCCGCCCCAAGGCGAAACAGTTTGCTGAAGTTTTTCGTGGTCGCGGAGGCAATTTCTTCCTCCGAAGTGCCGTGCAGGCCGGCTAAACACTGGGCGGTTCGCGTTACCCAGGCCGGTTCGTTTCGTTTGCCGCGGTCGGGTACGGGCGCAAGCCACGGTGCGTCGGTCTCCACCAGAAGCCCGTCCAGGGGCAGTCGAGCGGCCACATCGCGCAGCGGCTGGGCCTTGGGATAGGTGAGATTTCCGGCAAAAGAAACAAGAAAACCAAGTTCCAGCGAGTGCCGCGCCTGTTCCCATCCGCCGCCGAAACAATGCATCACGCCGCCCAGGCCGCCTGGACGCCAGTGTATGTCCAGGATTTCGAACAGATCGTCCCAGGCGTCTGTGGACTCGTTTGTGCCGCGGCAGTGGATGAGGATGGGCCGCTTGCGTGCCGCGGCAATCTCCAGTTGCTTGATCAGCCCCTCACGCTGGACCTCGTGCGGCGCGCCCTCGTGGTAGTAGTCCAGGCCAACCTCTCCGCATGCAATCACCTCCGGCTCGGCCAACAAGCCATCGAGTTTGGCAAGCACTTGGTCGTCTGCTTCGGGCGTCGTGTGCGGATAAATCCCGGCGCTGGCGTAGAGCCTCGGCACCCCTGCCTGTCCATTAAATTCCCGGCAAATCCGCAGCGCCCCATCCATCCCCGCAGCCTGCTCGCCAATCCCGATAGCCAGCACCGCGCCAATGCCAGCGGCGAACGCACGGCTGAGCATCGCCCCGCGGTCCTCCGCGTAGCGCTCACTGTCCAGGTGCGCATGGGAATCAATTAGCAAAGTTATCTCCTGCTAGCTCAGTTCGAAAGGGATCACCGGAGGATGCAGCACATGCAGACCGAGGTGGTTTTCAAAGCCATCAAAGTCGCTGTCTTTGTGTAGTAAATGATGTCCTTCGTTGATGCAGAAAGTGGCAATGAGGCAATCGATTGTGCTACGAATGGTTACGCCCTTTTTCCGCAAGAAGCGATAGTTTTCAGAAGATTGTATGGTCAGACGCGTGCCGCCTGTTTCAAAAACATTGAAGCTCAGCAGCCAGTTGCAGGTTCTTTCGGCTTCCCGGCTAGTGTGAAATCCCTGTAAAACCTCGCATAGAATGAGGCTTGATAAACCAATACCCTTGTTTTCAAGAGCAAAATTCAGCCATAAAGTCTGCGCATTGGCTTTATCGTTCAGGTAATCGATCCAGACTGATGTATCGACAATGACCACGCGGCTCGGCCCTTCACTTTACGAGACTTTTTTCATGGAAGAAATCCATGCGGAGAGCGAAGGACTATTTCGTTCCGCTCCTTCCGCATCTTCCTGCCAGTTCATAAAACGGCCCTGGCGCATCTCGTCCAGGTTTCCTTCCCATTTAACCTTGCCCCATAATTCACGTATGCCCACCTGGCGCTTGAGCTGCACGGCCAAACGAAGCGCCTCCTCGACCACAGCCTTTTTGGTGGACTTGCCGCTCAAGGCCAAGGCCCTGCTCATCAACTTATCGTCGATCTCAATATTCGTACGCATCGCTCGGCATCTCCGGCCAATTGCCCTTTTTCACCAGTTCCGCATGCCACTCGTCCAGACGGCCCTCGCGCTCGGCTGCCTTCCGATCAATCTCCTGCAAACGGAAGACTTCCTCGACCTTCTTCTCGTGGACTTTGAGCGCGACCAGCTTGCGCAGGCAGGCTTCGACCGCAGCTTTTTTGGTGGTGGTCCCGGTAGCTGCCATCGCCTGCTTCATCAACTCGTCGTCGATCTCGATATTCGTCCGCATCGCCACATCTCCGATGTGTAAGGATACCGCAAATTATGTGTATGAACAAGGGGCGAAACAGAAGAAAGGGCAACCTACTGGAGATGCAGTCCCGTAAACGCACCGGGGATGACTATCTTCTTCACGCCGCTTCTTTTCGTCAACTCTTTGCAGAACCGCTCACGGTCGGCGTTATATCCCTCGAACGTGATGCGGGCATGAGTACCTGCAACCTCGATAGCCTCCATGGAGGCGGTTTCTGCGTACTCAACTTCCTTCCAGGGGATCGAGACCTTCCTTCGCCACCACCAGTGGCACTCAATCCCATCCTCGTCTGTGACGATGGTCTTTGGCCACCCGAGAAGAAAGCAGACCACGAATCCCACGAGCGCTAGGCACCCCCACGACGGCCAATCCGGCTCACCCCACTTCCGGCAAAGAAGGACGGTCAGCATGGCTGACACCCCGCCAAACAACAGCTTCAATGCTGCCGATCCGCGATAGATCAGCTTCTTGCCCTTTCTTGCGGCGTGGCTCAGCCGGGCTTCCAGGAGGATGACGGAGAGGCCCGAATAGACCGCCGGCGTCAGCCACCAGTTGTATGCCATCACTTCAGCCGCGCCCCCAGCGGCACATCTTCCAGGAACCCAGCCAGGACCGGTGCCCCATCCGGAGGCAGCGAAGCCGCCAGCAGCATCCCATTCGATTCCAGTCCCCGCATCTTGCGCGGAGCCAGGTTGGCCACAATCACAATCTTGCGCCCAATCAGCTTTTCCGGCTCGTAGTATTGCGCAATCCCGGCCAGAATTTGCCGCTTCTCGTAGCCCAGGTCAACTTCCAGTCGCAGCAGCTTGTCGGCCTTGGGAATGCGTTCGACCACCAGAATCTGGGCCACACGCAACTCAACCTTGGCAAAGTCGTCGATGGTAATATGCTGCGCTACTTCCGGAGTAGCAGCCACATGTTCCGCAGGCAGCAGCGGAGCGCCCGCAGGCGCGGCAACCGGCGTCGTGCTCAGCCGGCTGCTGGCCAACTCCGCCGGAACCTGGTGTACTTGCGCCGTTTCCACTGGCCTCGCGCCATCGACCGGAGCCGTGGTGGGTCGGGTCACCTGTGCATGGACGGCCGGCGACGACGGTACAGTCCCGGCGAGCTGTCCCTGCACGGAAACCACAGAGGGCGAGGCCGCTGCGGGCGACGGCGACACTGCGAGGGCCGAGGGGGGCTCCTCCGGCGACGACTTCCCCGAGTTCTCTTTAACCCCGGCCGCTTCCACCGCGTTGCGATTGTTCTCGTCTTCAAGATTTTGCATACGTTCCACTGCGTCCTTCTCCGCGCGGGGAAACAGCGGCGCGGGCTCCCCGAACTGCGTTCCGGCCGTCAATCCGCCCCAGGCGAGTTCTGTCAAAAATCCATTGCGGGCGGCATCCCGAATCTCGCCCAGCCCCAGTTGCCGCCACACTTTAGCCGCCGCATCCGGCAAAATCGGGTACACCAGCGCGGTGATAATGCGAATCGCCTCTGCGGCCGTCGCCAGAACCCGCGCCTGCACCAGCGCATGATCCGCTTCCGAGCGGTCCACCGGGCGCTTCCACGGCGCGTTTGCAGTCAGGTAGCCATCCGTCTCCGCCACCAGAAGCCACAGCGCCTTCAGAGCTTCACTGAAGTTCAGCTCGTCAAATGCCGGCCCGAACACGGCAATAGTTTGCACGGCCTTTTCGCGCAGTGCGGCCTCAGCGCTGGTCTCCGCGCCAACTTCCGGCAACACCCCGTCAAAATACTTGTGAACCATGTTCACCACGCGGCTCACCAGGTTGCCGTAGCCGTTGGCAAGGTCGCCGTTGTAGCGCTGCACCAGCGCCTCGAAGCTGAAGCTGCCGTCCTGCCCAAAGGGAATCTCCCTCAGCAGGAAGTAGCGCAATGCATCGGCTCCCAGAACCTGTTGCACGGTGTCGGCCCGCACAATGTTGCCGCGCGACTTCGACATCTTTCCCTGGTCGAACAGCAGCCAGCCGTTAGCCTTCACCGAGCGCGGAGGAGCAATGCCCGCGGCCATGAGAAACGCCGGCCAGTACACGCAGTGGAAGCGGGTGATCTCCTTGCCGACCAGGTGCATGTCCGCCGGCCAGAATTTCGCGAACCGCGCCTGATCCACGGCATCGTTCGACCCATACCCCAACGCAGTCATATAGTTGGCCAGCGCGTCCAGCCACACGTAGATCACATGCTTCTCGTCGCCCGGCACGGGAATGCCCCACGAAAAGCTCGTGCGGCTCACCGACAAATCCTTCAGCCCGCCACGCACGAAGGAAATTACCTCGCGCCGAGTCGACTCCGGCGCCATAAACCCCGGATTCGCCTCATAAAACTCCAGCAGCTTCCTCTCAAATGCCGACAGCTTGAAGAAGTAATTCTCCTCGCTCACCGTCTCGGTAACGATGCCGTGAATGGGACAGATCGTTCCCGGAGGCCCTTCGATCCACTCTTCGCAGCTCACGCAATACTGGCCTGTATACGAGCCCTTATAGATGAAGCCCTTGTCGCGCAGGGTAGCGAACAGCTTCTGCACTCCCCGCTTATGCCGCTCTTCCGTTGTCCGGATGAAGTCATCGTATGTGATCCCCAGCCGGTCCCAAAGCCCGCGAAACTCAGCGGCGATTTTGTCAGCAAACTCCTGCGGCGTTCGGTCCGCTTTCTCGGCACTGCGCTCAATCTTCTGCCCGTGCTCATCCGTGCCGGTCAGGAACCACGTCTCAATACCCAGCGCCCGCTTCCGCCGCGCAATCGCATCGCAAACAATCGTCGAGTAGGCGTGCCCCAGGTGCGGCCGCGCATTCACGTAGTAGATCGGCGTGGTCAGGTAAAAGCGCGCTGGGCTGGGAGCATTGGTGGTCATAGGCGGGATAATTGGTTCCGTTTTCCTCGTCGGCAGGCGGGAATCCAAAGGCGATCTCCTCACTATCTTAGGTTGCCGCGCGGTGAGCGTCAAACACGGAGGTCTGTGTCGCTCTGTTAAAATCACCTTGAAAAATCGAGCATTTCTGAGGCAAAGCAAAGTGTATTTGGAATTGCAGAAAAGGCTGGCCACCCGCCTTCGCGGTTTGCTCGGCGAAAAGTACGGCCTCCAGCTTGAGTCCATTCCGCTGGAGACTCCGCCCGATTTGCAATTCGGCGAACTGGCCACGCCCATTGCCTTCGAGTTGGCTCGCAAGCTCCGCAAGGCCCCCAAAATTATCGCCCAGGAGATCGTAACCGCGCTTGGGGATCTCGACGGCTTCGCCGGCTTCGAGGTCGCCGGCGCCGGCTATATCAATGCTCGCTTGGATCGCGCTGCAGGCGTACGGCAGGTTGCAGGCGGCGAAAGTCTGGTCCGAGCTGAAAGCGGATTGCACTCGCTGGTCGAACACACCAGCATCAATCCAAACAAGGCCGCGCACATCGGCCATCTGCGCAACGCCATCCTCGGCGACACCTTCGTCCGTCTCCTCCGCGCCTCCGGCCAAAAAGTCGACGTCCAGAACTACATCGACAACACCGGCGTCCAGGTGGCCGATGTAGTTGTGGGCTTCCTGCATCTTGAAGGCCTATCGCCGGCAGACGTTCGCGGGCTCCAGCTTAAGCTCAAGCTGGAAGGCGAACGCATCGACTATTACTGCTGGGACCTGTACGCGCGCACGTCGCAATGGTACGAACAGGGCAGCGAGGAAGAAAACGCGGCGCGCAAGAAGCTGCGCTACGCAACCTTGCATGAGATTGAGCAAGGCAACAACGACACCGCCGAGATCGCCGAACTGATTTCCACCGCCGTCCTCCGCCGCCATCTTGAAACCATGCTGCGCCTCGACATCGAGTACGACTTCCTTCCCCGCGAGAGCGAAATCCTGCACCTCAAGTTTTGGGACGCCGCCTTCGAGCAGCTCAAGCAAACCGGCGTCCTCTACTTCGAGACCGAGGGCAAAAACAAAGGCTGCTGGGTGATGACCCGCCCCGGCGCCCAGCTTACGGAAGGCGAAACAAACGAAGACGCCAAAGTCATCGTCCGCTCCAACGGCACAGTAACCTACGTCGGCAAAGACATCGCCTATCACCTATGGAAGTTCGGCCTGCTTGGCAAAGACTTCGGCTACAAGCCGTTCTTCAGCTACCCCGATCATGAGTGCTGGATCTCCGCCGTTCAGGGTGACGATCCTCATCCGCAATTCGGCGGCGCACAGGCCATCTACAACGTAATCGACGCGCGCCAGTCCGACCCGCAAGCCAACGTAATCCAGGCGCTGCGCGGCATGGGATACACCAACCAGGCCGATCGCTACACGCATTTCAGTTATGAGATGGTCGCCCTCACTCCGCGCTGCGCCGTCGAACTCGGCTACGATGTCTCCGCGGAGGACCAGGCCCGTCCCTACATCGAGGTCAGCGGGCGCAAGGGCTTCGGCGTCAAGGCCGACGACCTCATCGACAAGCTCATCGCCGCAACCCGCGCCGAAGTCGATTCCCGAGGCACAGGCCGCGACGAAGCCGAACGCCAGCTTATCGCCCAACAGATCGCCATCGGCGCGCTGCGTTACTTCATGCTCAAGTTCACCCGCAACTCGGTCATCGCTTTCGACTTCAAAGATGCATTGAGCATGCAAGGCGAAACTGGTCCGTATATCCAGTACGCCGTGGTACGTACTCGCAATATATTCCGCAAGGCTGGGACAACTCCGGAAGCGGTGCTTGCCGAGTTTGAGAAGCTACCCATTTTTGACCCGTACCTGCACGGCGAGGATGCTGAGGATATTTGGGCGCTATGGCTCCGCGTTGCACGCCGTTCGCTGGTGTTGGAGCAATGCATCGCCACCTCAGAGCCTGCGCACTTGGCTAAGCACGCCTTTTTGTTAGCCCAGGAGTACAGTACTTTCAACCACAAGCATCACATCCTCAGCGAAGAAGATCCCGCGCGCAAGGTCTTCTTGCTTGCGACGGCAGCCGTCACCCTGCGAGAGTTGGTCTTGGTCCTCGGCTGGCTGGGAATCGAGAGCCCGGAGGCGATGTAGCCTGGCCTCAACCTGCGCCCCGCTCGCCTTTCCCGCTTCGCCCCGTACAATAAAGAAGGAAGAAACAACTACCAAAAGCATGGCGCAAACCGAGCAAAGCAAGCCCTCAAATCCCGAGGACCAAAAGCAAACCCCGCCCAGACGCGACGAAGACCCGGTCGGCAAGGTCTACGACTCGCGCCTCATCCGGCGGCTTGCTCATTACCTGCGCCCTTATTGGTGGCAAGCTGTTGTGTCTGCCCTGGCCGTCTCATTCAAATCGGCAAGCGATGTATCCGGCCCCTACCTGACCATGGTCGGCATCGATACCTATCTCTCCGGCAGGACCGGTCCCGTTACCAACTGGCTTGGCCGTCGCCTTCCCGCCGATCCCGCAAAAGGCATCACCGATTTAGCCGGCCTCTACCTCATCGTCCTCCTGTCCGCCTATTTCTTCGAGTTCATTCAGACCTACCTGATGCAGTGGACCGGCCAGAAAATCATGTTCGATCTGCGCCGCGACATCTTCCGCCACATGCAGCGCATGCACATCGGCTTCTTCGACAATCACGCCGTTGGACGCCTGGTCACGCGCCTCACCAGCGATGTGGACGCCATCAACGAAATGTTTACCGCCGGCGTTCTGTCCATTGTCGATGACTTTCTCAATCTCACCATCATGGCCATCGTGATGCTGAACATCAACTGGTGGTTGGCGCTGATTGCGTTCGCCGTGCTGCCGCTCATTCTTGTGGTTACCCGCCTCTTTCGCGATCACGTTCGTGAGAGCTATCGCCGCGTCCGCGCCGCCATTGCCCGCATCAACAGCTTTATTCAGGAGCACATCGGCGGCATGATGGTGGTGCAGTTGTTCAATCGCGAACAGCGCGCTTACGACGACTTCGAGGTGGTCAACCGGCAACACATGATCGCTTTCAAAGACACCATCTTCGCCTATGCGCTCTACTACCCTGCGGTCGATCTGCTCTCTGCTGTGGCCATTGCGCTGGTGGTTTGGCGCGGAGGATTCGGCGTGCTCATCGGCGTGGTGACCATCGGCACACTGAATATATTCATCCAGTACTCGATGCGATTCTGGCGGCCCATTCAGGACCTGAGCGACAAGTACAACATCCTGCAATCGGCCATGGCGGCGTGCGAGCGTATCTTCAAGCTGCTGGATACCCCGCCTGAGATTGTGAACCCCGAGTATCCCAAACATGGAGACGGATCGAACCGCATCGAGTTTCGCCACGTGTGGTTCACCTATCAAAAGCTGACCGAAGACCAGCGCGTTGCCGTCTCCGCGGCCGGACCCGGCGAGTTAGCCGCTCTGCCCAACATTGAGTGGATACTCAAAGATGTATCGTTCACCATCGAGCCTGGGCAAACGGTAGCCATTGTGGGCCACACCGGCGCGGGCAAGACTACCCTCACCAGTCTCATGATGCGTTTCTACGACGTGACCGCGGGGCAGATACTGCTCGATGGCGTTGATCTGCGCGAGCAGGATCTGCTGACTCTGCGCAAGCATTTCGCGGTGGTTCTGCAAGACCCGTTTCTGTTTACCGGAACGCTCCGGGAGAACATTCGCCTGGGCAATGCGGACATCCCCGACGCGGAACTCGAGCGGGCCGCGCGCGACGTCAACGTGCTGGACTTCATCGAGAGCCTTCCGCACAAGTTCGACGAGGCGGTCGGAGAGCGCGGCAACTCCATGTCCACCGGCCAAAAGCAGCTCATCAACTTTGCCCGCGCGCTGGCCTACAACCCGCGCATCCTCATCCTCGACGAGGCCACCTCAAGCGTCGATACAGACACGGAGCTGCGCATCCGCAGCGCACTCGAGCGCATGGTAGAGGGCCGCACCAGCGTCCTGGTTGCGCATCGCCTCTCCACCGTCCAGCGGGCAGACACCATTCTGGTAATGCACAAGGGCCAGTTGCGCGAGATAGGCTCGCACCAGCAACTGCTGGCGAAGCGCGGCCTCTACTGGAAGCTCTACCAACTCCAGTACAAGGACCAGGAGCAGGGAACAGCCCACAGCCATCACCCACCAGCCGCCGCCGCAGTCCCCGAACCTTCCATCGCCCCAGCGCTTTGAGCGAGCAGGTTGGATCATCTGCCAGCATCCAACCGTCTGTCTCCCTACTGTCGGTCCAAATCTGGTTCCGCGCTGTTTTGCCGCCAATTTGGCGCTGATTCAGATCCTTGCCTCCGGGCGACGACGCGCGGCCCCAGCCCGCTGGCATCCATCAAGAGTTGCACCACTTGCCAAATGCCTGGCAAGCTCAATACGAACCCAGCGAAGGCCCACCCAAAATTCAGGTGCTCAAGAGCTCTGCCCATCGCGCGTATGCCTTCCACATCCGAATTGCCATCGGCAGAGGCGTAACGAACTCTGCGTATCGCCCCTGGTGGCAGGACCTCGGCATCGATGATCCTTAATCCCACCGGGCCTCTTGCCTCAAGCCACGCCCGCAGTTCGCTGCACGGTCCACAACTGGCGGCGATATAGATGGTGGCGTTGGGGCCGGAATAGTAAGGCTTCCACCTGAAACGCCAGTTGTGCACGGCCGCTCGATATTCTCGCCAATCATTCCCGAATCGGCGAGCGAGATCCTCGCGTTCATCCCACTCGGCAATTCCAGCGCCGTAGATGGCGGACAATATTGCAGCGAGGGCCAGCCAGCCGTTCTGCAACAGTCCGGCCCAACCTAGCATGACCGCGGCGCAGGACATCTGCATGGGGTTAGCGCAGTACCGGTAGATACCGCTGGTGACCAGGCGGCGCGGAGGGTCATAAGGAATCGGGGTGCCGCCGCCTCTTGTGGCAAACTCCATCACGGCGGAGACGCCGGGAACAGCGAGCAACAATAGCACCTGGATGCCGACCTGGCCGATCCAGGAAGGCAGCAGAAAGAAAGAAGCCCAGCCCGCGCCGGGGCGGAGAGCAAATGCGGTCTCGGGCACAAAATAGAGGAAGAGCAACGCGGAGGTTGCGGCTTGGAAAGCCGCTCGCGCGCGGAGGTGCGTGCCGCTCATGGTCCACTCCGCGATCAACAGTGCCGGCGCTAGAACGACGAGTGCTGCGAGAGCTTCTCCAATGAGCCAGTGCGGACCGAGGAGTACCAAAGGTCTGCACAGCGGCATGGCTATCAGGTCGGTGGTGACCATCAGCGCAGCAAGCCAGCAAACACCGAGACGGGGAAGTGCGAGTTGGGGCACGAGTCCCCAGAGAATTGCCCAGCCGGCGAAGCACTCGATAGGCATTCCGCGAAAACGGACGGAATCGCCAGAGAAGGTCCACCAGCCTGTGCGCAGATTGATTGCTTGCACCGCAAGCAATGCCGGCACGACCCAGAGAAGACTGAGCAGGCAGGCCGCAAACTGTTTCGCGCGATTCCGATTGAGCAGGCGCAGGATCAGCGCGGCGGTCAGCGGGAGGTAGACAGCTGCGGCAGCTTCCCAGTCGGTGAGTTGCATTCATCGGCTCCGGTCAGGCCCATGGGGCGCGGCATTTGCTTGAATGAGATACCGTACCGCCTGATCCACCGCGACTCGTTCCAGCGGAGCAAAGTACCACGCCGGATCAAGCTCTCGCTTGAACTGTATGCGCCATGTAACCCGTGTATGGGATGGATCGAGCTCCTTCCATTCAACCTCGCTGGCATCCCAGTCAATCCATTGCGTCAATTTGCTGTGGTCGCTGACCGTTTGGAAGCGCACAAAGCCCGGACGGCGTTCCGTCACCTGCATGATCAGGTCGCCCGGGGGATCTCCTTCGGCGCCCGCAAAATGAATGGTTCGCATGGCGCCGATCTCCAGGCCCACGCCCCATGCCTCAAGAGGTCGCGGGAATCCGATGTTCAACGCCGCCGGCAATGCGGTGCTAAGATCCGGGCTGGATGCCAGATTCCGTTCCACCACGTTCGCCGCGGCATTCACTACGCTACGAATTTCTACGGTCTGATTTCGATTGAACGACAGCGCGGGAATCACGCCCTCCATTGACATTGGCAGCAGAACAAGCGCCACACAACTCAAAGTTGTTTTGCGCTTGAGGCGCAACTCGTCAACAACAACCCCAACAACAATTCCAATCACGTAGAACAATGGCGAAGCCATAAGAATGCACAGGTATCCTTCGCCCACTAAAGGAGCAATGATAAGCAGGGCCAACGTGATGCCCTTGACAATTCCACCGGTAAGGGATTTCGCCTTCGGTGTCAGCGCAAGCAGAATCGCCAACACTGCTGGAATCCCAACGAACATTGCCGCGCTGTGCGCAAGTCCTTCATGCATCAAAACCCGGTAAAGTAGCGCCCCTGTTGTGAACGCGACGGTAATCGCTACCATCGACCATTGCGCCGAATTGATTTTTCCGCTTTGCTCGCCCGCGTCAGTCGTCGCTGCCTCTCGCTTCTTCTGCCGAGCCTCGATCATGCTTAGGACAAATACTCCAACCACGTACAACGGCATCAGGGCGATAACGATCCACATGAACTCCCCGCGAAATAGCGGAGCGATAATCAGCACCGCAACCGCAATGGTTTTCAAGATTGACCCAGCCCTGGTCTTTGCCTTCGGAGTAAACATTAGTAGAATTGCGATCAACCCCGGTGACATGGAAAATAGCGACGACAGCGCGATAAACCACAACCACGAGTTGGCTGTTGCAATGAACAAACGGAGGCGGGACATCTGCTCGAACAGCACAGCAGCCCAAACCACGAACACAGCAACCAAAACCATCCATCTACGTTGCACCGGTCCGATCGCTCTTATCTTCTCGCCAATCTGAAACATCTCGTTCCTGCCTCTCCCGTGCTCGCCTCAATCAGGCCCTGGGCAAAAGCTCCGCCTCTCGCAGCAGCGCGAGAACCTTCGTTCGCACCGGCTTCAGAACCGGCAACCTGGCGAGCGCAAGCAGCTTCAATGTCAGGTCGATTGCCCCATCCGCCAGCCGCCTCGTCCGCATCTGCTCCGCCGAGTCGTCATACAGAAACATCACCAGAAGGCCCATTTGCAGCGCCCACAATGCAACCGGCAACAGCACGTTAAGGTCGTTGGGAAGTTTTTCGCGCTCGACGGCAAGTCGAAAAACGTCCATGCTCCGCCTGCGAATCTCTTCCGTTCCAACACCAAGGCATGAGAGCGGGTGCCCAGGTTCACCGGTATAGCGAAAGACAACTCCCAGCAGCTTGCGGTCGTCGATCGCCAGATCGAATTTGGCGTGCATGGCTGTCCTCAGCCGCGTCTTCAGATTCCCCGTTCGGCCGAAGGCGTCGGCGCATATCCGCTCCTGGTCGGCCTGCACGGATTCGTAATAGGCCTGGATGATGGCTTCCTTTGAGGGGAAGTAGTAGTAGGCTGCGCCTTTGGCAACGTCGGCGCGGGTCGCCACGTCCTGCATGGTCGTCGTGTCAAAGCCCTTCTCGCGAAACAGGTCGAGCGCGCACAGAAAGATGTGTTGCCGCGTCTGCCCCCCTTTGCCGGTGATCGGATCATTTTTGACCATGGTCAAATCATGAATCAAGAAGGAACAAGAAGTCAAGCAGTTATTTTGAACGCGGTCAATTTGCTGAGACTAGGAGGGGAGAAACGCCTGACGCGCCTTTTGTCCCGCACAGATGCCCCCATTGAGCAATTCGGATGGCCTCGACGAGACATCCGTCGCCGGCTGCCTTCATGCCAACGCGCGCAAACTCCGCCGCAGTGCTTCCGGAGCCTCACCCGGAATCATTCGCTCCACCTCGTCGTGGGTGCTCTTCCACGCCGGCAGCGCCCGAGCCATCAGGTTGCGCCCCTTCACGGTGAGTTTCAAAATGCGGCTTCGGCCATCGGACGGGTCCGGAATAATCTTTACCAATCCGCCGCGCTCCAGAGGCTTCAAGGCCGCGGTCAGGGTGGTTCGATCCATGGCCAGCAACGAGGCCAGGGGGCCCATCGCCGGCGGTTCCGGGCGATTGAGAGACATCAGCAGCGAGAACTGCCCGTTGGTCAGCCCAAATGGGCGCAGGGCATCGTCGAATCGCCGGGCCAATGAGCGCGCCGCCCTTTGCACATGGAGACAGAGGCAGCAATCCCGCACCATCAACGTCGCTTCGTACGGCAGCGCTTTTCCACTTGACACAGAGCCATATTAGTTGATATCAACATAATCGTCAACAGTAACTGCTCCGCGCCTCTTTCCCCGATTTGAACGCGGGCTGTGAAACTGCCTGAATGGAGGTCCTCATATGGCTTTCCTGCGCGATCTTAAAATTGCCGTGCGCTCGCTGGCGCGAGTTCCCGCGCTGTGGATCACAGTCGCCGTCACGCTGGCCCTGGGCATCGGCGCCAACGCCGCTATCTTCAGCGTGGTTCGCGCCGTGCTCCTGCGTCCGCTGGCCAATCGCGACGAAGACCGGCTGCTCTACATCCGCCAAAGCGCCCCCGGCATCAACCAGGCCAACGCCACGTTTTCTGTTCCCGAAATCAACGACATCGGCAGCGGTTTGAAGTCCATTCAGGAGCTAGGCACATTTTCGGAGATCGACTTCACGATCGTCGGTCTCGGCACGCCGCACGAAGTCCCCGCCGGGGTGGTAGACGGCCACTACTTTGAAGTGATGGGACTGCGCCCCGTGCTGGGACGCCTGCTGACCCCCGCCGACGACGGCCAAAATGCCCCCGGAGCGATCGTGCTGACCTATCATTTCTGGCGGGCTTCGCTGCATTCCGATCCCAGCGTGCTTGGAAAAACCGTGCGCCTGGAGAGCTGCTGCGGAGCGCGGTCCGCCACCGTGGTCGGGGTTCTGGAGCCATCGGTCCCCTATCCCGTATCCACCGAGATTATCGCCAACATCGTCACCAGCCCGCACCATCTTTCCGCCACCATGGTTACCGGCCGCGAGCATCGCATGACCGAGGTATTTGGGCGGCTCGCTCCAGGCGCAACCGTGGATGCGGCGCGTGCCGAGCTCAACACCGTCTACGGATCCATGATCGCCGCGCATCCCGAGGTGTACAAGCCCGAAGATCATTTCCGCATCGACGTAACGCGCATGCACGACCAGATCAATGCGCGCGCCAATACCATCTTGTGGGTGCTGTTTGCGGCATCGGGATTGCTCTTCATCATCGCCAGCTCCAACGTGGCCAACCTGGTGCTTGCGCGTACGGTTCGCCGCGAGCCGGAGTTGGCCATCCGCCTTGCGTTGGGAGCAAGCACCGCGGTTCTGCGCCGTTCGCTACTTGCCGAAAGCCTTGTCCTCTGCGCCAGCGGAGCCATCGCCGCCCTCCTCCTAGCCATACCTATGGTCGCCATCCTCGCCCGTTATGCCGCGCGATTCTCCGTCCGCGCCGCCGACATGACCCTCGATTTCAGCCTCGTCTGGTTCGGCATCGCCCTCGCTCTTGTTGCGGCTTTCTTCCTCGCGTACATTCCGCGCCTGCCCTCGGCCGATTCGCCGCAAGGCGGGTTAACCGGCCGCGGAACCCGCGTGGCCGGAGCCGGCAGCCGGCGTCTTCGCGTCTTTGCGGTTACGCAAATCGCCGCTTCCTTCCTCCTGCTTGCCGGCGCCTGTGTGCTGATGAAGACCCTCTTCGTGCTTGAGCAGACCCGCCCGCCATTCGATTCCGCCAACGTCCTCGCCGTCAATCTCCCCGTCATGAACTATGGCAAAACGCCCCTGCAGGTAAGTGAGTTTTATCGCGAAGTCCAGCGCCGCGTCAGCGCTCTGCCGGGCGTCGAGCACGCCTCACAGGGCTTCGGCGTTCCATGGCGCGGCGAACAGGGCCTCAACATCAGCCTTCAATTCGCCGCCCAAGGCGTAAAGCGCCCAGACGGTCAGGACTTCCGCGCCAAATTCCGTTCCGTATCTCCCGGCTTCTTCGCCACCTTCGGAGTTCCCATCCCGCAAGGCCGCGACTTCAACGACGGCGACAGGGATGGCTCCGAGCGCGTCGTCATCATCAGCCAGAGCCTCGCCAACCTGCTCTACCCGGGTGAGAATCCATTGAACCGCAAGCTGCAGTGGACCGACGGCGTTGTGAAGTTTATCGGCATCAGCATGGAGCCACGGCGAATCATCGCCGTTGTCCCCGATTTCGACGATGAAAACATCATCCCGTCTCCCGTCATGACTATCTATCAGCCCGTCGACCAGGAAGGATGGAGTAACCGCCTCTTTGTTCGCGCCCATCAGGATGCCTACGCGCTCGTTCCCGCCATCGCAAAGACCGTTCACGATATGTCCGCGGACCAGCCCGTCGAGAAAGCCAGCACGTTAGGCGACATTCGCGCCGAAGTTCTGACGCCGGACAAGCTGAATGCGATTGTGTTTGGTGGATTCGCGGCCGTGGCGCTGTTGATCTCAGTCGTAGGAGTCGCCGGCGTGCTTGCCTTCAGTGTCAGCAGCCGCACACGCGAGTTTGGAATCCGCATGGCTCTGGGCGCATTGCCGCGCAACATTCTGTCCATTGTACTGGTTGAAGGCGCGGCCATGGCCGCCATAGGAGTGGGCGCAGGCGTAGTTGTGGGCTTTGCGCTCTCCCGCGTCATCGCCAAGTATGTAACGGAGATTCATCAGCCCGGCGCGCTGGCATTTGTAGCCTCTGCCGCCGTAATTCTGTGCGCAGCCGTTGTAGCCTCGGCAGTCCCCGCGGCGCGCGCGGCAAGGGTTAACGCGGTAGAAGCGCTGCGTTCCGAGTAGCCGGATCGCGCAGGGAGCGAGCTTTTCCGCAGGCCGCACCTGTGCTCCATCCAGAGGCTTCGATTTGCGGCAGTAGTATCAGCTCTGCGCCATGAGGGCGCGCAGAGCGGCTTCGTGTTCGGCGGGCAGAGGCTTCTTGTTTAGCTGGTCGTCGCACACCACATGCACTGTCTCGCCTTCGGCAAGGAGCCTGGGCTCTTCGCCTTCGGCGGCCTTGCGCAGAATGCGGTAGGCGAACTTGATCACGGAGCCGCGCAACAGCGACGGCCGGGTCTCGATGAGAATCTCATCGTCGTAGCGGGCGGGAGAACGATAGCGGCAGTTGGCCTCGACCACGGGGAGAATGCACTGGTGGTCCGTCTCCAACTGGCTGTATGCAAGGCCCAGAGAGCGTAAAAGCTCGACGCGTCCGATTTCAAACCAGACCAGATAGTTGGCATAGTAGACAATTCCCATCTGGTCGGTTTCGGCATAGCGGACGCGGACTTGGGTGGTTACGGGCATAAAGGCGGCGGGTGGTGAAGAAGTGAATGAGTGAAATGGCGCGCAGGGTCAGTACGACCAATGACGGTGATAGCCGCTTCACCTCTTAACTTTTTCACTTCTTAACTTTTTCACTTCCCTCACGGCTTGACGTGCGTAAAGATCGGCAGCCGGGTTACGTCGTTGAAGATGATGAAGGCGAAAAAGGCCACTATCACCACGAAGGCGGCCTGATAGATCCGTTCCTTGACGTTGATTTCGATGTCGCGGCGAATCGCGCTCTCAATGAGCAGCAGAACGATGAGGCCGCCATCGAGAATCGGGAACGGCATCAGGTTGATGATTCCCAGATTGAGGCTGATCTCCGCGGCCAACCCAAACTTCGGAAGCCAACCCTTCATCTCCGCGGCTTCTCCGGCCATGCGGGCAATGCCTACCGGGCCCTGAAGCTGGTTGACCGAGACCTTGTGACGGAGTATCCGCCCGAGCACATCGACGATGAGGAACGAATTATCGGCACAGAACGCCGTGGACTTGGCGAAAGACTTCTTGAATGGGAGCGGATCGTTGCGATACGGAGGGGGCTTGTTGATGAATCCCATCTTCCAGCCGGTATCGAGCTTGGCCGGATGGCCCACCATGTTCAATGTGGATTTATCGCGAAGCACCACCAGCGCAAGCGGCTTGCCTTGCCCGGCCTGCATATAGGCAAGCAGGGTGGAAACGGTGTGAAAGGGATAGCCGTCTACGGACTGAATGGCATCGCCGGCACGGAGACCGGCCTGTTCCGCCGGATCGCCGGGCAGCACTTGCTCAACGCCAATCGGGCCTGGAAGGAACTGGGGCAGCATGCCCACAATATCTTCATCCTGATCTTTCAACTCGCCGGGATTGCGCAGCGAGAGATCGACAGTCTTGTCGCCGCGCTCGATGGTAACCGGCACGATCTGGTTGAGATTGAGATGGACGCTCTCATCGATATCGGCCCAAGTTGGGTTGTCGCGGCTGTCGAAGCGGCGGATGAGGTCGCCGGGCTGAAGGCCGGCCTGAGCAGCCGCGGAACCTGGGATTACCCATTCAATAGCCGTGGTCTTGATTTCGACAGACGGAACTTCGTTGAACCAGCCGAAGTAGCAGATCATCAGTACGAAGGCGAGAATGAAGTTGGCCACCGGTCCAGCGACGCCAATCAGCATCCGCTGCCACCGGGGATGCGACGTAAATGCGCCGGGATCGTCCGCAAGTGTTTCGTAGGTGGGGCTTGAAGCCGGTTCATATTCGGCCTGGCCTTTGTCGAGCAGCTGCTTGATCACCGGAGTACCGGGTATGGTTCCGGTTTCGCCGGGCATCTCGCCGGTCATTTTGACATATCCGCCCAAGGGCAGCATGCAAATCTTGTAATCGGTTTCGCCATACTTGATGCCGAAAAGGCGAGGTCCGAAGCCGACGGAAAAGGCCTCTACGCGCACGCCGCAGAGCTTGGCGACAACAAAGTGGCCGAATTCATGAACGACAACCATGACTCCGACGAGGACGATAAAGGACGCGGCTGCAACAAGAAAATCATGCATAAATGTACGGTTGTTCCCTCGAAAGTACTTTGACCAGCGGCTCTAAGCCAGCAGCGCACAAGCTGTTTGACGCGCTTCCCGGTCGGCGGCGAGCACCTCGGCAATGGTGGCGGGGTGCGCCTCCCGCGTGGATGCGAGCACTTTTTCAATTGTACGCGGGATTCCCATAAATGGGATTTTCCGGTCGAGGAATGCTTCGACGGCTACCTCGTCGGCCGCATTGAGGGCGATGGAGTGCGCACCACCCTTCTCGGCCGCTTCAAAGGCCAGGCGAAGACAAGGGAACCGCTCAAAATCGGGCTCTTCGAAGTCGAGATGGCGCAAGGAAGCCAGGTCGAAGGTGAGCGTGGAAGCTGGGCGCTCAGGGTAAGCCAATGCGTACAGGATTGGCAAACGCATATCCGTGACCGAAATCTGGGCAAGAATGGACCCATCCACATACTCCACCAGCGAGTGTACTGTGGATTGCGGGTGGACGATGACTCGGACCCTGGATGGCGGCACATCGAACAAGCGGCAGGCCTCGATTACCTCCAACCCCTTGTTTAGCATGGTGGCCGAATCGATGGTGATTCGCCGTCCCATCACCCAGGTGGGATGCTTGAGCGCCTGCTCGGGAGTAATGGCGGCGAATTGGTCCAGAGGAAGCTGCCGGAACGGTCCGCCGGAGGCTGTAAGCCAGATGGCCTTGACCTCAGCATGCGCGCCAACCCGCAAACACTGGTGCACGGCATTGTGTTCGCTGTCGATGGGCAAAATGGGCACGTTGCGCTCTCGCGCGGCGGCGGTGAGGATTTCGCCGGCGGCCACCATGCACTCCTTGTTCGCAAGGCCAACGGGCTTGCCGGCCAGAATCGCCGCATGGGTAGCCTCAAGGCCGGCCACGCCCACAATGGCCGAAACTACAAAATCCGCGCTGGGCAATGTGGCGCACGCGACGGTGCCCGCAGTGCCGTGGACCACTTCGACGCCGGAAATGCCGGCGGCTTTGAGGCGCGAGGCGAGGTTGGCGGCCAGCTCTTCGGTGGCAAGCGAAACCATTTGCGGCCGCCAGCGGACGGCCTGGGCTAATGCCTCATCGACGTTGCGGCCTGCGGCCAGCGAGGCTACCTGGTAGCGGTCAGGGAACTGCTCAACGATGGAGAGGGTGCTTTGCCCGATGGAGCCGGTGGAACCGAGAATGGCTAGTCGCTTCAAGCTGATTCTTGCTTTCCTGTTGCACTCATTATCGCCGGTTGGGCCGCTTGCCTGACAAATGCGCTGTCTACGTCGAGCCGGTTCACGCTTCCTATGGGGCTTACTGGCCGGGACAATGGACTTGACCATCTGTGCGTGAGGCGCTACACTTAACACATGATCAAGAGCTTTCGGCATGCGGGAATTGAGAAATTCTTCCCGACCGGGAGCAAAGCTGGAATTCAACCTGCTCACGCCGCGAAGCTCTCTGTTCAGCTTTATTCCCTTGATGCGGCGAGGGCACCCGCAGATTTGACAACGCCTGGATGGAACTTGCATCCGCTGAAAGGCCATTGGTCGATTCAGATCAACGGCAATTGGCGGCTCACGTTCACATTCGAGGGAGAAGACGCAGTTCTGGTTGATTATCAGGATTATCACGGGAGATAGAACCATGACGCAAATGTTCAATCCGCCTCATCCGGGGAAGGTCTTGCGTGAATACCTTGGAGATATTGACGTAACCACCGCCGCCAGGCGCCTGCATGTCTCGCGGACTACTCTCTCTCGCATTTTGAATGGCGCGTCGGGCATATCGGCGGATATGTCGCTGCGCCTATCGGACGCGCTCGGAACGCATGCCAGCTTTTGGTACGAACTGCAAGCGGGCTACGATATGTGGCACGCATCCCGTAAAAAGCGCCCCAGGATAGAACGATTCGATGTCGCCGCGTAGGAATGGGTGTCGTCGCAATTGGGTTGCCTGTGAATGTCTGGGGTGTTCCGCCCTCTTCACAGTGACTTGCGAAAGGAGTGAGGTGCCGGACGCAAGATTACAAGGAGATGTGAATGAAGCCAATTAACGCAAAGGCAGCATTTTTATCAAACTTGGCCAAGGCGGCGAGTGGGAAGGCGGCTGCATCAGTGATGGAACATTGCGCCTAGGGTACCTGGAAATTCCCCATGATTTATGCGCGTCGTCTAATTGGGCCGGAGTGAAGGATTCTTTCCCCGAAGGCTCTGATCCCGGTAGCGTGACCAGGCATATCACACAGGTGAAGCTGTTCTACGGCGAGCCAGAAACTACATTGTGGATCACATTCCATTCGGACCGTTTGTGGTGGAGCTTTGCCAGTCCAGAAGTTATGCAGTTGCCGGA
>Ga0302267_10000508_pt1 | contig 52509 bp, 40 predicted proteins | sample III_Bog_E1_3_FD_194555 | JGI IMG/M metagenome (GOLD analysis project Ga0302267, IMG submission 194555) | Peat permafrost microbial communities from Stordalen Mire near Abisko, Sweden - III_Bog_E1_3 | ecosystem: Environmental > Terrestrial > Soil > Wetlands > Peat | place: Sweden: Abisko...
CGAGGGTAGAAATCGTGTGACTGCTGTTACCGTGTAGTTCTGGTGGGATGGCCGGCAGCGCGGACACTGCAACATTGCGTGCGGATGGGTGGCTTTTGCGCGGGGTCACAGGGGCTGCTGCTGGACTTCGTCAAGAGCCGGTCGTTTTTGCCGTCAAGATTTTCAACCGGATTGGGGGAGTCTGGCTTGCGTCGCGGTGAGGAAGGTTGTAGATTTGCCGGAACAGCTCACGCGCAGGAGTTCAGCCCTTTGTCCAAGTCTCGCTTTGTTTTCGCGCTGACAATTTCGCTTTTCGCGCTGCCTGCGGCGTTCTCGCAGGGGACATTCTCCTTGCCGGCGTGGCTGGAAAATTATCCGGGCGCTGAAGCTACCGTGCAGGCCGACGACTCTTCGGCTGTAGCCATCTATACCGTGGATGCGCAGCCGGCTGAGGTTGTGGCGCACTATCGCAAGGTGTTTGAGGCGCAGGGGCTGGCCTTTCAGCCGAATCCGGACGGGATGGGGACTTCGATTCGCGCCGCGCCAAAGGAGTGCGATCTGCTGATTCTGGTTCGCAGCCGGGCTGATGGGACTTATGCGAAGGTGAGCTGCACCGCGAAGGTGTATGCGTTGGCTGCGCCGTCTGCTGGGAAGATCGAGGTGCTTAAGGGCGACTCCAGGGCACAGGCTCAATCGGCGTGGCAGGAAAAGATTCGGCAGCATGAGGAACAGTACCCGCCGGAAAAGTTCAACAAGGACAAACACGATATGCCGGCTCCTCCGCTGGTTTGGCCGGACTGGCTGACGCAAATACGGGGCGCGGCGCTCCAGCCCAGGAGCGGCGTCGATCCGGCGCATTATGCCTATATGAAGGAGCAGTACACGACCAATGTGCCGATGACGGATTTATTCGATTTCTACCGGAATTTACTGACGGCGCACGGGTATCGGCCCAGGGCGAAACTGCAAACGGGGCACACATTCACCGGGGTACAGCAGAATGCGCTGGCAGACGTTGAGGGCTATAACTATCCGGATGGGTTTCCAGGGGCCTACACGCTGATTGAAGTCTCGTGTGACCGCACGGTGCTGAACGGGCCGATTACCGTTTCAATGCGGTTTTCGACGCACGACTATAGCGTCAAGCGGGGCTACTGATGCGGATGAGCCGAGTGCTAATTTGGGTGCTGTTGCTGGCGTGTGCCAGCGCTCTGTGCGGGGCGCAGGGACCGCCTGAGATGCCCGCGTGGCTGGTTCCTTATCCGGGCGTGACGGCGCAAAGCCGGCTGACGGCGAACGGCGCTGAAGTTGCATATACGGTTGAAGCCCCGATTCAGGATGTTCTGGCCCATTTCCGTAAGCTAGTTGCAACCAAGGGCCTGCCGTTTGCGCCCAACGATACCGGCGACGGATATTTCATTCGCACGGCGGCAGCGGAATGTGACCTGGCGATTTCTATCCGCGCTCGGGATGCGGATACGGCGGTGAAGGTGACTTGCTCGCCCAAATCGGCCTTGGACCAGCGGTTGGTCCAACTTCCGGCGCACGAGACGGGGCCTTCGAAAGAGACCACTGGGATGAAGAAGTTCGACAAGCCGGTTTATCCGGATACGGCGAATATTGTTTGGCCCGCGTGGCTGGTGCGCGTGGATGGCGCTAAGCTTGGCGTGCGGAAGGTGTATGGGCAACTAAAGAGCACGTTTGAGGCTGCGCCGCCGCGGGGAGACATCGAGACGTTTTATGAGAAGCTGCTCGACCTGCATGGTTACAAGGTGATCAAGGGATCGGCGGCGGCAGCGGACAAATTTGGGAATTGGGTGCAGGCCACAGCGGACCCGGACGCACAACTGGGGCGCAAGGTCGTGATCTGGGTGAAGGTGAAGCCGGCGGGGGCGAACTTCGAGGTTGCGATTACTGTGCAGTGAACGAGTGAAGGAGTGAAATGAACAGCAACAGCAAGTTGCCCTGCAGACAATGCACGCAAGCCTTCCGCGCCACGCGCAACCCCCGCGCAGCCAGCGCTTGCCTGCCGCTTAACTGAAATTCTTCCAGCCGGAGAATACAGCGTCCCCAGCATAATCGAGAGCCAGATTCATCAAGGTGCGATAGTAGATTTCCCATTGAACGCTGGCAGGATCGAATGGGATGGATGGTCTGCTCTTAACCACGTTGGTAATCTGGCTTTGGACAAATACTTGATATAGTTGAGGTTTTACTTGGATGATTGCCTGGATTCCGGCTAGAACCTGTGTTTCGAAAGCCGGGTCTGGAAACGAAGCAAGAGCGGATGGAAGGTTTCTATTGCAGTAGGCAGTTTTGAAGGCCCACCATTTTGTATTTAGCGATTCCACCACCCATTCCCGGCCTTTATTGTAAGCCCACTCGCCGCCTATCGCGGCACCCTCGAAATTGGATAGCTTGCTGCGTATCAAAACCAACACCATCAAGCCAACACTTAGCCCACGTAAGTAGGGGTTCGTCTGCTTGAGACTCAGAACGGAGTCGACGAGGCTGTCACCCCTCCCATTCGTGAAGAAGAAAGCAACCGCTGCAACCAGACCGCAGGCCAATGCAACCGCGATGGCGGGGCGTTCGCGGTAGATCGGCAATGGCACGCGCTTCAAAATATCCTGGATGGAGACGTGGCAATCGTAAAGCACCGTGAATGCCGCGAACAGCAACGCCAAAGCAGCGCCGCTCAGAATGGGTATATCCACGGCGCTCATGGATAGTTGGCTCATCATCTGGAAAACATCCGGCCCAAACTCGCTCTCGATGGCGCGATAACGGTGTCGGACGCTCGCATGATTTCGTCGTCGGTGAAAGCTTCGCTGGCAGCGGCTCCGGCAGTTGGCTCTTGAACGCTCTTGAGAGGGAGGAATTTCTTCGCAAGAGGCCCGGAAATCGAGACCATGCCTTCGCTTTGAAGTATCTTGATAGCCGCCACAGCTTCCTGGGGTCCCTCTGACAAACGCATCACGAGCTCATTCAGCGCAATGGGACCTGAAGATTGGAGAAGATCGACTACGCTGAAACTGGACATTGCGAGAACCCCCCTATTATCGAGTACAGCACAACTTTAGCGCGCCGATTCCTCAAGAGTCAACAATAGAGTGAAGCTTTGCTGGAATAAAGGCCCCCCGGTTTTTAGGCCGGGGGATTTGTTATTTTGCGGGCGCGGCGGCGTATTTGCCGGCTTTGGCGTAGAGAAAGTCTGCGCCTGCGCCGATGTCGGCAGGGTCTTTCATTATGTAATAGAGCATGGTGACGGGCGCGAAGCACTTGCGGTATATGAGGGTGTCAGCGGTACCGCGGTGAGGCTGCATGACGTTCAATGCCAGGTTGAAGTGGTCGGGGGGATTGTCGATTCGCAGCATGTCGTTGTGGATCTGGCTGGTGATTTCGTGAATGCTGCCGCCGGAAAAAGTGGAGGTCCCGTCGTCGCCCACTCCAAAAGTGTATGGGCTTGGATTGTCCGGGTTGAAGGTGGTGTCGATGGCGGCCTGCCAACGGCGCATGACGGGGGCCATGGTTTTGGCGGCGACTACGCGGATGAGGATGGAGCATGAGTTTTTGGAACCGGGGCCGCCGGCGTTGACGTAGTTGTCAGCGCTGTCGCCGGTTTCATCGGCGATGATCTCGGCCGGAGTGGGCGGCGGCTTGACGCCCGCGCAGGCGGGGGGCATTGCAAAGACGGATGCCGGTGGCGGGGCGAGCGAGACGCTGCGGATGTCAACCATATAAGTCAGTGCCGCGCCGGGAGCTCCGAAGCCGGCTTTGATGAGCAGAACATCCTTCGTATCGAGCCAGGCTTTGATGGTCATTCCCTGATCGGAGCCTGTATAGACACTGGTGGGGATACCGTTGACGGTCTCAGCGCCGGCGGGCTTGAATTTGCCACTGGCAATTCCGGCGGTGATTTCCTTTGTTGCTTCGAAGGGATCGCCCCAGTCTCCGGAAAAGTGTCCGGCGCTGCAGTTGATGGGCGTTGCGGTGGGATCCCAGCTGTGCGAGACGCCCGTTTTCAGATCGTAGAAGCCGATCGAGTGTTGGGCCGGGGTGCCGTCCGGTTGAGCCAGCATTCTCGTATCGATGACGGCCTGTGTGCCGTTGCGATAGATGGTCTGGGTTCCGGCATTGGGGCCCTGGAGAGCTTGGGTGATGGTGTAGGCGGTGGGGGACGTTTGCGCCGAGAGAAGCGAGGCGAGAGCGAGGATGGCGAGACAGGTGAGGATTCGTGGAGCCGGCATGGAAAGAACTCCTTCGTGAGCTGTGGCTGGAAGCGATTGGGATCAGGAGACTTAGTTCCGGGTGGAATGATCCCGGTAAGTTAGCGATGATAGCCTCCACAACTTTGCCCGTCAACCCTGCAGCCTGGGCAATTCGGCGGAGTTCGGCGCTGGGTCAGATCCGGTTTGCGGGCGAGAGATCAGTTGGCGCCTGCATCGGCTGCGCGGCTCAGCACAATCTGTTGTTGATCCGCCGAGGAGATTCGCTGGTACATGTTGCGAAGGCTGCTGTAAAGCGACGGATCTACCAATGCGGAGGTGCGGACAAACGTTCGCTTGACCGTGACTGCGTCGTTAGCGGACATCGCATTCATTGACAGGTCGATCCGGCCAGTCCACTCGATTTTGCGTTCCTGCGGCAGACTGTCCAGCTTTACTCCGGGGGGAAGATGGTAGGTGACCTCATCCTGTTCCATCGTGGCATAGTGCATATCCACAGGAACCTGCCGCGAATCCTCCTCAACGAAGGGATGTTTGCCTCTTGCCTCGAAGAAAAGTCCAGGCACAATCAAGCGTTTGCCTGTGGAGGAACCAAGCACACCTGAGAATTTCAGATTGGCGGTGAGATTCGACTCATAGTCCGTTAGACCCTCGAAGCCATTGAATGCTCCTGCTACACCATCGGGCAGGTTTGCCGCCACATAGTCAGCGAAGTCTTTGGATAGTTCGGCCGAATCTTCAAGCAGAGCCAATTGGCGCCAATACAGGGCTTCCTGACCGCTAAGCACAAAGCGCCCGATTCCTATTAAGGCACCATGGTCGTCGATGGCGGCGTCGGCTGTCCGCTTGATGCCCGCTGCTTTCGGCGGCCCGGCCGGCGTGGCTTCGATCGTTACGCCCTTGGCGGTCAGGCGAAATCCGGTGGCCATCTCGTGCTTCCAGTTTAGGGCGCCGTAAGCGCACATCCTCTGTCCGGGGTCCAGGTAAACGTCTTTGCCATCGATCTCGACCACTGCGATGTAATCGTCAAATTGGTCTGTCGAAAGATAGGTGGGCTCATACTGAGCGCGATTGCGGTTGACCACTTGCATCGGCCAGGCGCTCAATCCCGCTGCCCGGGCAAGGGCCACGAAAAGAAGCGCAATTTCGTCGCTGGTTCCGCTTTGCTGCTTCCAAACCGCGCCGGCGTCCTTGCTGCCTTTCGGCTTTGACTCTTCGCCCTCTGAATGGGCGAAGTCGCGATTGTCGATCTTCATTACCGCCGCGTAAATTTTGCGGGCTCTGGCCTGTTCATTGTCTCCCGAAGCCACCAACTCGGCGGCAGCCTTCTTGATGACACCGGAGGGCGAGGTAAAGCGCTCCGCGTTCTTAGTCCAGTACTTTGCTTCGCGGTCCCAATACTCCGCACCGGAGTTGACGTTGGTGTAGAAGAAGATCACTCTGTCGCGGACGGCGTTCAGCGGAGGAAGCCAGTCACCGCTCGGCAACGGCGGAATATCCGTGACATCGAGAGTGTATCGGTGAAGCGAATCCTGTACGACCTGCGCTCCAGATCGGAGGCGCGTCGAGTACATCAGGCCGTCGGCTATTTGCCCGTGCTCATCCACCACTTGCCTGCCGACGTTGAAGGTTGGGTTGAAGAAGTAATGCGCCCTGTGAACAAAATAAGGCTGCTGGATGATCCATTCCGGGGACGATACAGAGTCCTCGCTGTAACGAATCTGGAGCCGGTATTCCAGAATGCTGCCAACTTCCACGCTTGGCAGGTTGAACGTCATCTGGTTGTATTGATGCCCGCCTCCCTTGAAGGCCATCAGATCCGACGGCTTCGCCGCCAGGCTCACAATGGAGCCGTCAGAGTGAATGGTGCGGCCCTGGATGGCGGAGACCGTGTACTGCCCGTGCTCATAGGGCACGCGAACTGTCGCCAGCTCTTTTCCTTTTTCAGTCAACACTTTGATCCGCGCGTAATAGGAGTGGAAGTGTACGGCATCGTCGGTCTTCTCTTCCACGTAGAGATAGACAGCCGCCGCGCCGGGCGCTTTTGGATCGGAGGTCATGCGCAGTTCTTCGGCTGTAGGATCCTGAAATTGTCCGTGGACCAGAATGGACGCACTGCCGAACAAAAGAGTAGCGATGAGGGCTCTCACTGGTTGCCGCATGCTTGTCGTCCTTTATGCAAGTTGCGAGCAGTCTAACAGAAATGACGGGGAGGCCGCGCTTGCGGGTGCAGTCCTAATAGAGGCGCTTATGGTGTCGGTTGACGGATAAGGTGAAAGCAGTGGCATTACCTGTCTGGCGCTGGTTGAGGGCGCACACGGAATTCGGGGTCCAACTTTGTTTGGGGATAGCTACGCAAGCCCGTTAACTGTAATGCCATATGCCAGACGAATGCGGTGTTGTTGCGAAAGTAGCGCCAAAACAAGCGGCGCGGGTCCTGAATCAAGCGGTGCAGCCATTGCATGCCCGCATGTTTCACCCATTGAGGCGAATCCTTGATTCGGCCAGTGTGGAAGTCAAAGGCGGCACCGACGCCGAACATCAGAGTGGATTCGAGAAGCGGAAGAAAGCGCGTCATAAAACGCTCCTGCTTAGGCGTGCTGATTCCTACCCAGACGATGTGAGGCTTGAGCTGATGAATTCGGGCGGCCAGCGACTCTTCCTCCTCATCTGTCAGATCGCGATAAGGGGGCGTGTAAGTGCCTGCAATGCGCACCCATGGGAAGCGTTGCGTGAGCTTCTCGCGCAGCTCTTCGGCCACGCCCTCTTTGCCGCCATAGAGAAAGTGCGTGCAATTGGCGAACTGCTTTTGGCGGAATACCTCGAGCATCAAATCGGGACCAGCCACTCGCCGCATCTTGTGAAAACCTTGCCAACGGCCTATCCATACGGTTGGTGTGCCGTCGGGCACCATCATGGTGGCGCGAGCGTATACCTGAGCCAGCGCCGAGTCGCGTTGCGCCTCCATGATGCCATGAACGCCGATCATGAAGATGTTTCCGCCCGTACGTCTATCCAGTGCTTCATTCACCCGCGCAATTGCGGTTTCCATGTCGAGCGGGTCAACCGGGATTCCGAGAACCTTAGCGGTAGCGCGCCTTGATTCGAAGTTCATAAAATGTGCTGCCTTTCTGCGGAGGAAGGAGCGGATGCCGATGGGTGCCTTCCAACTGTGGGCGAAGGCAATAGCGCACTGTAAATACGCATATACTCATCCGCGATGACCGGCGGAGAAAGCTGGGGAAACTCAACTGGTCGTGGTGGAGGCTTGAGAAGCGTTGCCAGGACCGCGTCCGCGAATGCCTCAACCTGCTGCGGGCCAAGAGGGACGAAGCTGCAGTTATCGCTCGCCAGCTCGCGAAACGCGGGAATGTCGGAGCAGACAACGCGGCATCCGGCAAGCAGCGCTTCGGCAACAGGCAAGCCGAAGCCTTCGATCAATGACGGCGCAAGCAAAAGAGTGCAATTGCGATAGCACCACTGCAATTGCGCATCGGTGATCCCGTTCAACAACACCACGCTATGAGCAAGGCATGAGGTTGCAATGAAGTCTTCGATTGCTGCTGTTTCGGGCCCGGCGATTCCAACAATGAAGAGTTGCGTCCCGGCGGGAAGGCGTCGAGTCCAAATAAGGCGCTGAAAGACACGCAACGCCAGCAGGATGTTTTTGTTGCGCCGGTGTTGCGCAACACACAGCAGGAATGGCTTGGCGCTCCACTGCGGCAGCGTGGTTTCGCTTCCCTCGTATGCGCGGGCCGCAACCGAGTTGTAGACCACAGTCGCCTTCCGTGCCTGTTGCGGAAACAGGCTTTGAAGGCGGGACAGCGTGCATTGGGAGACACACGCGATGGCATTTGCTCTTCGCAGGCACTGGCGCAAAACGGCGCGATTGAAGAGTACTTTTGGAAAGCCGAAGTTATCGGGAATGTCGTATGGATAAAGGTCGTGCAGCGTTACCACCACCGGGCATTGAAACGGGCCCGACCGCACGGGCACCGGGTATGCAAGGTGAACGATATCGGCATCAAGTTCAGCGGCCAGCTTGGGAAGATGCGAATAGAACCACAAGTTGCGGCTCAATGCACTGTTGCCGACGCGCGCTGTATGCAGATGAAGCCGCGGGTTGCCGCACGGCGCAGCGTCTCGCACAAAGCTCTGTTGCCATGGAGCGGCCACCAGATGTACCTGGCTAATCTCAGGACGCGACAGAAGGCATCGCGCCAGGTTGATGGCGTGCCTGGGTACGCCGGAGAGTTGACCTGAGCTGGATGCAAGTGCAATTAAGACCTTCATCCCAACCCTTCATTTCCGGCGCGTGCCTGTTCCATGAGGGAGCCCATCATCACAATGGTCCACATTGGAAGCGAAAGGTCGAATACTTCGGTATCGGCCAGACCGCGCACCAAAACAAATAGAAGCATGCCGAGGAAGATCGTCTTGACCGGGCTATCGGCAAGCCTGCGGAGGTTGCGCCAAAGGCTCCCGTAGATGGCCATCAGCATGAACGCGCCAACGGCTCCATATGCATAGAACTGTTGCAGCAACTCGTTATGAGCGTGCCGCGCTTCAAACTGGTCCGAGCCAAATGGCGGAATCACCTTCCATACGGAGTGGAAGCCGTGACCGATCCATGGTTTCTGGATAGCCTCGTCCAGCATGTATGCCCAGATCGCGAGCCGCCCCGTGAGGGTCTCCGCCTGACTGCCGGCGTTGGTGTATATGTCGAAGTAGCTTGCAAGCAGTCCCCAGAAGAGGGCAAGAATAAGCCCTGCGGAAAGTGTAATCAGCAATTTGTTCTTTCGGCTGATCGACCGGTCGCGCACAAGGATGTAAGCTTGCCCAACGGCGAAGGCAACGATCGTAGTTTTGCTCAGGCTGCGAAGCAGAGTTACCACCAGAAGCAATGCAGGCACGACCAAGTTGCCCGCTTTGCGGCGCATCAGGTATTGCGCAAAGAAAAAGGCAAAGGCGCAGGCATAGCCAATCTGGTTCGGCCCCAGCAACTCCTCGTCGCCCAATCGAAGGTCGCTCTGGGAAGGAAGCAGCCACGCTACTGCCGCAATCGCGCACGCGCCCCAGACATAGCCTTTCATCACTCCGTTGACCACCGCATCCACTGGACCGATGCGGAGCAGAAGCACAACAATCGCCGTATCGGATGCCATGGCAAACCAAAAAGCGGCAGCCGCCGGCAGCGATACGGTAGAACTCCAGAGCAAGCTGGCGCATGTGAAGCACAAGAAAAAAAGCACCCAATGCGAGCACGGCGCCCGCAACATGGAGCGCAAGGTTCGAGGGGCTGGTCCCATTGAATAAAATGCAACGAATGCAAACAGCAGGTAATTCACAGCAAGGCTTGCGCCCACCCCCACCGTTGCGTCCTGCCCGAACCCACGCACCGCGAGGAGCACACTGAACAGCCGGAAAGCAAAGAAGAAGCCCGCGCTCGCCGACAGCAACGCAGGCGAGAGCGCAGAGTCCACGCTGGGCGCGATAGCTTTGGCGTCGGCGTTCATTGTGGCTCCCCGACTGGTTCCAGCAGAGATAGGGTACGAGTCAGCGCAGGCTTTCGGTTGAGGTGCAGCAGCAGAGGGATGTACAAAAGAAGGGGTATCAGCGAATAACTCAGTCTTGCAATCGCGATACCTCGGACGCCGAGGCGCGGCGTGAGATAGAGCATCATGAGCAGCATGACCGCGCCGCCGGTCAGGTTCAACAAGGTAACTGTGCGTACGCGGCCCAGCGCGAGCAGGGCATAGGTTGCAGTCACATTCAGACCAAGCAGCGCCGAGCTCCAGATAATTGTAGGCAGTATCGGCGTCGCGGCCTGTGCAATGGCCGCGCCTACCCACACATGCAGAATGCGCTCGCCGAGCATGAGCAATGCTGCTGTGGTTACCCCGACAAAGAGAGCGTTGCAGGCAAATGCGATCAGTACCGGAGTCCTGATAGAAGCCGTATCCAATGCGGCGTTGCGGTTCGACAGGTACGGAAACAGGAAGTGCAAACCCGATGCCGCAAAGCCGTAGATGGGTTGCGCCATTTGTGCGCAGAGAGCGTACGAGGTGACAGCGGCGGCGCCCAATGAAACGCCGAGCATGAGGCGATCCACTTGGCTGAAGACAAGGCAAGCAACCGCTTGTAGCCAGCTGAAGGCTCCAAAGCTGAAAAGTGCTCGCATGGCATCGCGGTCGAATGCGGGCGTCAAAGTGTCGGCTGTCAACATATGTTTCAGCTTCGACAACTGCAGCAATAATCCTGCCAGCATTAGAAAGCCGGTCGCCGCCATAATCGCGATTACGCTTCGGAACATCAGGGCGATTCCTGCGGCGGCAACAAGTGCAAGCAGCCGGGCTAGTATGCTGATTCGTACCGCCGCTCCGTAACGCTCAAACGCGCGTTGTGTGCTGATGCACACGCTTTCGACCGCCCGTACAGCCATCATCGCGCTTGCAATGCGCAGAGACCACAAACAGGAGTTGCGCAGGTTCTCATCGGCGGCGGCCAGATGCGCAGCCGCAAGGGGCGAGATCACCCACCCCATGGTTGCCAACGCCACGCCAAGAGCCAGATTGATACCCATCATGCTGCGGACTGCGCGCAGCACTAACTGCTGTTCTCCAGCGCCGCGCCGGCTCGCTACGTGTTGAATATTCGCGTCTCCAAATCCAGATGCAATAATTCCGCCAATGCTTACCGCGGCAGTTGCCACGGTCCACACGCCATACTTGGCCAGCCCGAGGTTATGCAGAACCATCGGCGCAATCGCGAGCATACCAATGGGATATGCTCCGTAGTCCAGGATTCCGTAAGCGGCATTGGAAAGGTGCGCCCTCATCGCACGCTCCTTCCCAGGAACGGCAATGTCCGCACCCAAGCATGGAAACTGTGGCCGATCTCGTTGGCAAGCACTTTTCGGGAATCGTTTGCCGGAACCCGCAGCCATTGCCGTTGAATAAGAAAGAATGCGGAAGCAACGGCGACCGATGCAACTGTAAGCAGAAGCGCCAGGAGTAATCGAGGAGGGAACGACTTCTTCTCCGGAACCGCCGGCGAGTCGATTACGCTCACGACGGGAACATCTTTTGCTTCCTGAATACGCGCCACTTCAAATTGCTGCGTCAATAATTCGTAGACGGATTCCTGTATTTGCACTTCGCGGTAGAGGTCGGCGTATGGCACTGCCAGCCGCGGCAGTTGACGCAATGGAGGATAGAGGTCGTCGCTCGGATTGGTCGCTGTTCCGGGCGTGCTTGCATTACTGTCTTCCGCAGGCAGAGGCTTTGACGATCCGCCCATTCTTGCGATTTCCGTCTTTAGATCGGCTATGCGCGCCTGCGCCGAGCGCACCCGCACATTTTCGTCGCCATACATCTGGCGCAAAGAGTCGAGCGCAGCTTGTTCCACAATCAGCTCCGCTTCGAGACGCGAGGCAGCGTCAACCATCGAGCGCGCTTGTTCCTTGATGTCGATAGTCGCGTGGGTGCTGGAGAACTCGCTCATCCGCTGCTGCGCTTTTTCAAGGTCGCCCTGTGCTTCATGCAGTCGCTTCTCGATGAACAACCGCTCCTGGTGGGCAGATGAAGTATTGGTTCTGTTCACCAGCTGATTCAGCTCGTCCAGATAGCCCTGTGCAAGGTCTCGCGCGCGAACTGGGTCAGTATCGGTGACGGTGAGCGTGATGACGCCACTCTTTTTGTCGTCCACAATTGCCGTGCGCCGGGCAAGGAACTTCTCAGTGTCGATGCGATAGCGCTTGCGATAGACGTGCTGCAGAGCGAAGCGATCGATCAAATGGTCGCTCACCGATTTACAACGCAGCAGGTCGATGAACAGTGCGGTGTTGCCGCCGCCGCCGAGCAGCCCACCGGCCAGCATGCCAAGACTTCCCAGGGCCCCTGCTGAGTGTCCAGTGAGCGCAGCTAGAACTGCGGCGCCACCCATAGAATTTGCAGGAGGCATGATGCGAGCGCTGGACTCGTATTGTTTTGGCAGCAGGAAGACAAGCAAGAGCGCCAACGCCAGCGATGTGCCTGCAACGCGTGCGAGCGCGCGGCGCTTATGCCACAGCAGGGAAGTGTTGCCGACCCAGTTGGGAACTGTTCCGGGGGTTTGTGAGCCGTCGCTTATGACGGTGTTTAGATCTTCAACCGGTCGGGAAGCGATGCGATCGCGCTCCAATTCGCCGGAGGCAATTGTTTGAGAACCGTTTTGAGTGCTCATAGCAAACCCGCCACGGCCGCGGTAATGGCGATCGAGGATGTTATTTGCGCAACTGTAAGTAGATTGCGCCAGAATACGGATGCGCCAATAATCTTTTGCGGTACCACGACTACATCGCCCGGATCAAGCCGCGTTGCCAGCACATCGTGCTCAAGCCAGGTACCCGAGCCGCGCCCAACCACGGAGCCATTTGCGCGGATGATAAAGATGTCCCTGGTGTTGGCAATTTCCGTTGCGCCACCGGCACGGCGCAAGTACCATCCTGCTGTCTTGTCCGGTGAAAACGTAATCGCGGTGCTGTTATAAACCTGTCCGCTTACCAGCACAAACCCAGGACGCTTGGGAATGCGCAGTACATCCCCGGCGCGTACTTCAATGTCGGCGGAAGTGTTTTCCCAACTTGCAATCTCGCTTCCAATGTGAATTACCAGCCGCCCGCTTGCGGGCTCGCTCTTGAGCCGCCCCAGCACCTGCTCCTGCTGTTGAGCGATCAGTTGCAGCGTTGCCGAATTATCGCCGGAGCCGAGGCTGGGACTGATGCGCGCTGCGGTGGAACTTGTTTCGATTTGTCGAATCAGCTCTTCGCGGCTCTTCTCTTCAAGCTTGCGCACTTCCTCGCGGAGCAGTACTGCGCCCGCAGGATAACTGGTGTCTCTGAGTCCGCCCGCACGGCGCAGAATGGAACTTAGCCGCTCGCCCTGCTGAATGCCGTAGTTGCCCGGATGGGCGACTTCGCCCTCGATCATGATGGACGCGCCGATGTCGTCCCAACCCGAGATCTGATGCACGGTCAGTACATCGCCCGGCTTGAGAGGCACATCCGCTCCGCTGCTGTCGCGACTGACCGCATCGCCGATGCGAACCGATGTCCGTTCGCTGACGACGCTCGATCCACTCACGATCCTGTAGCTGGTCAAGTCGGCGTTGTCCAGCAGTGCATCCCGCTTGAACCCGCCAGCCATGCGCACCAATTGCGCTGTCGTCATGCCTGCCGCAAGGAGGTAGGTTCCAGGCCGCAATACTTCGCCGCCCACGGTTACCTTCGGTGCATCGGCCTCGTAGCGACCATAGATACGTATGGTGTCAAACGGTTGCAGTGCGAGACTCGAGTTTCCTATCAGAGCATCGGGGACGTTGAATTCGATTGTCTCGGGATGCAGGTCAGGCGGGGTGAGCCGCACGATTTCGCCTTTGTCCGCGGGCTCCGGCAGCAAGTCGCGATAACTGTGCAACACATCGCCGAGGCGCATGCCGTCGCGATACGACAAACTCCCTGGACGGACAACATGCCCTTGCAAATAGATAACCCGCTGGCTATAAGGCAGGATGGCTGAAACATGCACGCGGTCGCCATCATAGACGGGAAAAGCTGCAATGGCTGCGCTGGCATTCTCGATACTTGCGGATGGAGGCAGGTCAACGCTCACGGTCTCGCGCTGCCTGTTTGCATCGATGCGGTCAATCTCAATGTGGCCTAGCTCGGCGGCAACGGTTGCACCTCCGGCGTCATCGAGTACAGACTCAAGTGTGGCCTTGCCCTTCAGTTCGTAGATTGCCGGCCTTCTAACGGCGCCGTAAACAGCAATCTCTGGCCCCGCAGGGGGCACGAGTACGGTATCGCCTGCTTCGAGCCGATCTTCATTCTGTACGCCGTGTAGAAGGAAGTCATAGAGGTCTATCTCGCCGACCAACAGCTTGCCGCGATAATGCCGGAGTACACGCAGCGATCCAGTACCCGTTGGGCCGCCGGCTGCGTAGAGCGCATTCAGCGAAGATGACAGCGAGCTGATATCGTATGCGCCCGGCCTCTGCACATCGCCAACTACATAGATGCGGATGCTTCGCAGATGAGCAACCGTCACCGCTACCTGCACGTTGCGATACTGCTTCCTCAGCGCATCCAAAACCACGTTACGGACCTGCTCAAGAGTTAGTCCGGCCACCTGCACCGCGCCCGACTCCGGAAGTGCTAGACGACCCTCGCGGTCGATCTCGCGCGTCAGGCTTTGCGAGGTGCCGCCCCACAGGTCGATGGACAAGCTGTCACCAGGCCCTACAACATAGCCTGGGCCCGCTGGAACATCCAGCGGCGTTTCGCGCCCAGTGGAAGCAATCTGGTTTGCAATAAGTCCATTGCGTTGCAGAAACACATCGGAGCCAAACCGCTTTAACGGCCCACCCTGCTCCGGTAACTGCGCATAAAGATCGCGCAGTGCTCTCAGGTTGTAGGGCGTGGGTCGATGCAACACTTGTGGTTCGCTGGTGGTGTTGTTCTGCGAGTTTGCATGAGCGTTGCCGAATTGATCGCCTGCGGGATTACGCATCGTGTTATTGCGCATTGTTCCAAATCCATTTGTGCCCGTGGCTCCGCTGTAATACTGCCCATACGAGTCTGTGAGCAATGGATTCAAGGGAAAGCCGATCCGTTGCGAGGCCTGACCATTCATCGGCATTCTCTGAAAAGGGGACAGGCCATTTTCATCGGTTTCGGCGGAAGCATAGCTTTGGAGGTCGGCGTCTGTGACATAGCCCCGCGCGCGCAGGAAGGTGGTAATGTTCATCCGCAATTGCGGGTCCGATGCGATCCTGCTGTAAAGCATCTCGTCGGTAATCGAATCGGCCTGGATTGGCGCGCCTTGCTGCTGTGCCAGGTCAGAGATCATGGACTTTAATTCCACCGTGGCATCGGGCTGTGAACCGAGGATGGCGAAAATCCGATCGGCGGAGAGAATCGCAGGAGTACCCAGGCTCTGATTACCTGCGTCCGTTGCGTCCGTTCCTCTTGCCGATGCAGCGTTGGCTCCGGTATTCGCGCTGGTCCCAGCATTCGCTCCATTCGCGACATTCGCGGAGGGCCCGGCGCTCCGCTGATCTGTCGCCGGCATGGAGGAGTTCGGATCGGTTGCTGTCGATGAGTTCTGCGGCGACTGCGCAAGCGCAAAGAGGCCCGGGCCAATCGCTACCAGAAGTGCTTGCAGGACAAGGCGGCGCAGCCTTCGAAGCGACAAGATGGAAGAAGCGATCATTGGGACACCCGATTCATATGCTGCCGCCAAAGGATCGACTCGCAGAGATAACGAACTCCTTCAACCAAGTGAAAGCGCGCCCTGAAGCAGCAAAAGCCAACCTGTATCTGGTATTGCTTCATGCGTGTTGAAAAGGTTTGCCCAGGAACACTCCTCGCAATGAGCCGCGGCAATCGGCTGGGCAATAGCGCCTGCACGCGGGAACGCTTCGCAGCCAATCCCATTGGCTTCATTTCCTCTTGCAGAAGCAGGTACAACTTGGTGCCGGGAAAACTCGCCAAAGCCGTCCGCGTGCCGTACCGATCCACCCAAAGTGCTGCTGTAGCGGAAAGGCGGCCGACGGTCCAGCGAGTAAGTTCCTCGGGAGCGAATCGTCCCATCAAGCGCGAGATGAGAAGTATCACCATGCCGAGCCGCACGCACGTCTCCTCGTCGTCGGCAACGCGCTCTCGCAACCTGCTCCAGAAGACGCCGTCGCGCCGGCGCGCGATAACATGGCGGTAGAACTCAAGGAGATGCGCACTGCGCACATGCTCGCAGCATACGTGCTGATAGACGTGAAGCCCTTGTCCAAGAAAAAGGTCGACCGGCGATAGCACCGGCATATTTACGCCGTGAAAGGAGACCTGTTCGGTTCGCGAAAGTCGCGAGGCGCCAGAGGCGTCAACGACCTCTATATGCAAATCCGTCGAGCGTCTCATTCCGCTCTTGTAGAGGTTGTCCAGCGAGGGCGCATAGTTCTCGCCTGTCTCGAACTCCCAGCTCCGCCCAGATTCTCCCGCCATGGCGGTGAGCTCGTATCCAGTGCTTTCAAGGATTCTCCTCGCCTCCGATGCATGTTCCTCCGCCACGAGGAAGTCAAGATCGATCTGCGAGCGAAGCTCCAGTTTGGGCACCGAGATAGGCCACAACGAGAATCCTTTCAGCACCGCATACGAGAGCCCTGCATCCTGAAACCGGCGCTGAAGCGCGACGGACTCGGCGATCATTCCATCTATTCGCCTCGAGTTGTCCGCGAGGTTCTTCCGGAGCCGATCGAGAATTGGTTCCGGCATGGTATCCAATCTGTTGAGCGCCTTCATTCGATCGAGAAAATACAATGCCAGCCCACTCGTATCTAACCAAGAGAGCAGCGGCTGCCACTCTTTGTGCGAGAGATGCAGCAAGCGTGTCAACTCTGCCGGCACCGGATCTCGAAAGACCATGAGGACCGCCTCGCGCAATTGAAATGCACGGCTGAGCGAACTGCGCGTCGAGTTGGGATTGGTGGAATCCATGGCGTTAGTGGGTGTACATCTCCGGTTCGCCCAGGCTGCCCGCTTGAGGCAGGTGGCGCAGATAAATCACGATGGACCATATCTCGTCGTCGCTCAGCATGTTCTTCGAACCCGGCATCCCGGAAGGCCAAATGCCATAGTCGATGATCCACTTCAATTGCCCGTCCGTGTACGACTGCACATCTCTTCCGGCCAGGGAAGGCACCGGCGGCGACATGCGATCGGCAAATGGAACACCGGTGTTCTGCCCATCGAGACCGTGGCACGCCACGCAATAGTGCGAGAACGCTTCCTTGCCATCGGCAATTGTTGCGGCGTTGTTGTTTAGCGGGCTCCGTTGTGTCTTGTTGTGCACCAGGATCCTATGCTTGGCCCAGTTCATGACCACGGTTTCTTGTTTGCCTGGAGGGTCAGCCTTGCAGTTGATAAATGGCGCGCCGATGCATATTGCGAGCAGCAGGACCAGCAGCATTGCGCCCAGAATGAAAAAGACAGCGCGCAACATGGGGTTAGTCCACAACGTGAAGGGTCAGCGCCATTGACCCGTGGCCCGAACCGCAGAAGACAGAGCAGTGACCGACAAACGTGCCGGCCTTATCCGGAGTAAATGCAAACTCGGTCGTCTGGCCCTTGCCGGCTTTGATATCAACGCCGAGCTCCTTGATCCGGATACCGTGCTGCACGTCGGCGCTGGTCAATACCAGTACAACTCGTTCGCCTCTCTTCAAGGTGATGTCTCCGGGAGTAAATGTAAAACGTTTCGCCGTCACTTGGATACGACGCGGAGTGTTTTGGGCGGGAGCGGCGTGAATCAGCAGAAGAGCTGTTACAAGCATTGCGGCAAAGATCGTTCGCGGGGATGACACCAGCTTCATTCGTAATTCCTCTAGAAAGGATTCCGGGCAGCGCCCTATCGCATCTCCACTCTGGTTGGCATTCCGCCTTGTCTTTCGCCAATGCGGACGGCCTGCGCGAACATCGTGGAGGAACCACGCGATGTATTGAATGTAGTCAGGTCCGGACCCCGGCTTGTCATGTCGCTGTAAGTCGATTGTCACCGAATTGTTGCAATGATTCCCTGCCGGGGAGCAGTCGCGGAAACGCCGCAACAACTCCTCGCCGAATCTCTTGCAGGTCCCGTCCCACGCATCTGAGAACATTAACGCGAAGTGACAATCAATTGACAAAGCGCAGACGATCGAGCGACACATGCGATGGCGCAATCGGCTACGTTTGCTGGTATGTTGTGTTTGACTTTCGACCGTGTACTTCGCGCATCGGCATTTGGAGTGTGCAGTGTCTTAGCCGCGCTGGCCGTCCTTTCGACTGGAAGATTGGCCACCGCGCAGGACACGCCGCTCATCTCTGGAGGCGCCGCTTTCCTGACCAGCACGAATGGCGGCAAAACCGAGTATCTGCCCAACATTGAACCGCTGCTCGCCGCGCCGCTGGGCTCCCATCTTCTCGTCGAGTCGCGCGCCGCCTTGCTGGAGTTCTTCACGCCTGAAAGCGGCAATCAGTCAGCGTACAAGCATTTCCACTTTGTCGGCCTCAGTTACTTGCAGGGCGATTATGTCGCATCGAGCCACTTGACCATCGTCGGCGGCGAATATCTAACTCCGTTCAACACCTACAACGAGCGGCTCAGTCCGATATGGATCGGAAACTTTCAGGATGGCCCGCTGATTCTTCCTCTCGGCATCTTTTCCAGCGGCAATGGTCTCGGAGGCCAGCTTCGAGGAAATGCCATTCAACGTAACAAATACTCGATCGACTACACGTGGTTCTATTCAACGCGCAGCGCAAACGAGTATTTCCCCGCCCAGCGTGGGTCAGGCGGACGAGGCAGTCTTTATTTGCCGGAGCAGCGTCTTGAGCTTGGACTTTCGTATGACCGGTTGCTACAGGGGACTCATGAAAACTTCTATGGCGCGCATCTCTGGTGGGAGCCCAGAGATACCACGTTCAGGCTGCGTGCGGAGGGCGCGCGCGGTCATCATGCACAGGGATACTGGGTTGAGGCCGACTATCGCACCAAGGCATTTGGCGGTCTCGATAGCGTAATTGGCCGTTTCGAGCCTTTGTTTCGCATGCAGCAGACCTTCCGCCGCGACACGGTTGTCAGCGATGGCCTGCCGATGGTGAATACGCAGCGAGCCGACTTTGGCCTGGACTACAACCTGCCGCACAACGCCAGGATCATTACCAGCTACGCTCGGCAATTCTCATCAACCGGCAATGTCAATGTGTGGGAGACGGGAATTGTCTATCGCTTTCTGTTCCCCGCATGGAAAGGAAAATGACCATGAATTCGAAGAGTGTGGTTATTGCAGCCGTTGTTATTATGTGGGCTTCTTCGCTTGCCGCAAAGCAATATCCTGCGCAGGCGGACTCTCCATCGAAGAACTCCGGGGTGGGAAAGCAATCGGCTAAGCCGCAGGGCGAGGGCGAGCGCGTATTTGAGCAGCACTGCTCCCGCTGCCATACCTCCCCGGACGGCTTTTCACCACGTATATCCGGTACTGTGTCGCGGCACATGCGTGTGCGTGCTTCATTGAGTCAGCGCGAAGAAGAACAATTGCTTCATTTCCTTAACCCATAAAGGGTTGCACTTTTAGCCAGGGTTGGGAACTGAGATCCAGGACTACTGCTGTCAGTAGATTGGGTGAGAATCGGGCTCGTATGGGCGGCCGAATTTGTTCATGTGCTGCGATTGTTCCGGCGGACTGGCGCTGATTTCCCCCAGATCGTTTGTCCCTTCAGCTATGTGGACACGGCGCGTGTGATGATCGAGCGAGTCTTGCTTTTGACCCTCAATCCACACATGCAGGTCGTAGTCGCCGGTGGGAACGTTTTTCACGTGAAAGACTCCTTGCGAATCGGCAAGAGCGTAATACGGGGACGCGATCGCGATCACTACCGCGCTCATCTCGGAATGGATATTGCAGAAAATATAGGAGACACCTTCGCGCGAAAACACTACGCTGCGCGTGGTGCCTGCCTCATAGAGCCCGAGATCGAAGCGGCGCCCATCGAAGAGCGAGAAGACGTTGTGAAAGAACGGATCTGCATTCGGAAAGGCGACGCTGCTGCCCACGGGAACAACCAGCAGATGCGGCGTGAACATCTTGTTCTTCTGGAGCAGGGTATAACTCCCCGGAGTCATCGCTGCCGCAGCCTCGGCCCGTACCGAGCTCAACCAGATCACCGCGGGCGGAGGTTTCTCCGGCTTGTGTTGCGAGCCGGCCTGTGCTCTCGTCAGACTGGCGGTGACTTCGACCGGGCGATCCGGTTCTCCGGACTGCTGCGCGCCTAGCAGGACAGCCCATCCAGCCAGGATCGTCGGACCGAGGAGGTGCCTGAAACATGCTCTCCGCATCAGAATTTGTACCCCGCGCCAACTCCGATTACATCGCTGAAGATTGTCGGGCCGGTACTGTAGTTGGTCCACAGCCGCCGGTACTCAAGCGAGAAAAGAAGATAGGCGCTGGGACTCACAATCGCGTTGGAATAGAAGGAGCGGTTACGAGCGAGGCCCGAGTAGGATGAATTGCCAGACGCAAACAATGCTTGTTGAATCTCTTTTGCGAATGGATTGTCGGCACCGTAACCTGCGTTGATCTCCACGCGCTGACCGGCTCTAGCCTTGAGTTGTCCCCAACCGCCAACATCGTCCAGCGCGCGCGGATAGGTTTCCGATCCATCGGTGTAAACGAAGTAGTTGACATAACCGCCGCTGCCAAGTCCGGCAAGCGCCTGGCCGCGATAGGCATTCGCCGTCATTTCAAAATACCGGCTCAATGGCATTCGGAAATCCATGGTGCCGGCCCATGCATCAAAGCTATCGCCATACACATCGCGATGCGGGCTGAAGTAGCCGCCGACGCCGATCTCGGTCCCTGTGCCATTGTCGCCGCGCAGGAATGCGATGCGTGCTTCTGTGCCCGGCCAGCGGCTGCGCTCGGTTTGCGTCACGGGCGAGGTGCTAGAATTTGTCGACCCCGGCGGCAGCGGGTCCGAGGTATCGATAAGCGCTGCCTCCGCCTTGATGCGCGACGAATCAGAAAGCGCAAACTTGTGAGACACTCCGATCTGTGGGCTCCAAGTCCATAGATTGCCCGCCCATGCCAACTCGGGCTGCGCGATGGCGACCAGGGAAGACGGTTGGTTCGGCTCGAGAATGCTTCGATCGAGTTCGAAGAACGCCCGGGTGTTGTGCCAATCCAACGCCGCGTGCGCGGTGCGCAGCCGCAGAATCCCGCTGGCTGCATAGTTCGATTGGGCTCCACTCGCAAAAAAATCCACGCGAAGGTCCGCCTGGCTGGTCGCATCCAGCAAATGCGGCCCACGCGCATCCAGACCCAAAACAGTCTGGCGCAGCGAAAGCCCGGTACTGCCGGGGCCTGAGATTGCATAAGATGGCGACGCGGAAACATCCACTTGCCTGGTGTTGACAAAGCCGTTGAACAAAAGCAATCCAGTTACCTTCAGCGGATACTTCGACTCTGTCTCCACTTTGATCGCGTCATGCGTCGCGATCTGGGATTCCTCTATTGCCTGTCGTTCGCGGATTTCCTCAAGCGTTGCGGATGCGCCGGAAGCAGCCTCGCCGCTTCCGGCCTTCGCGGTTTCCGGTTCTCCACCGGGCGGAGAAGGCGGCCTTCCCGCCGCCAACTGCTGCTTCATCGTCACAAGCTGTTGGCGCAGATCGAGCAACTGCTTCCGGTAATCCTCCAACCTTGCCTGAGCCTGCGCAACGGCCGCTGTCAGTTGCTCAATCTTCTGTTCCGCTGTTGTCGGCGCTATTGTTTGCGCATCGCCGCTCTGAGCGCTCGCCAAAGGACTCTGGGAACAGAGCAGCAGCATTGCCGTGATTACAAGGCCTACTCCGCGCGGACGATTTGCGAACACTCGGGCCTGGTTACTGTTTCTTGAATCGAATCTCATGGCGTCAGCACCGTCCTCCGTGATGGGTTGCCATTCATGGTTGACTCCGTCCCGTGGCGCGCCACGGTGAGGCAAAAGATGGTTTCACCGGCCCGGCTTCTAACAAGCTTTACATTGCCGTCGTGCTCTCTCGCCACGCTCCAGGCCAAAGTTAGACCCAGCCCCGTGCCCTTTTGCTTGCCCTCGCTGACAAACGGGTCGAACAGGCTCTCGCGAATTCCTTCTGGAACTCCGGGACCGCTGTCGAGAATCGTAACGCTGACGGTCTTGGGGTCAGCGCTGAGCGAAACTCTCACTTCGCGCAGCCCCGCGCTTTCTCGCGCCGACTGGCATGCGTTCAGCAGCAGGTTATAGACCGCGCGTTCCATCTGTTTAGCATCGATCGCCGCCGCAGTATCGGCGTCGTTCCTTTCCAGCACAACGGTGACTCGCTCCGCGTCAGGATGGCTTTTTACCAGTGCGATCGCCTGCTCCACCAGCGACAACATGCTGGTTGGATTCCGCTGCAGAGCGTTGCCTGTCCGGCTGAAGATCAACAGCGAATCCAGCATGTCTGTGGTCCCGTTCACAGCGAGTTGAATCTCTTGATATAACTCCGCCCGCTCGCTGGATGGGAGCGTTGGCGATGCAAGAAACTCGGCATTGGCATAGACAGAGGCGAGATAATGACGAAGATCGTGGGAAACCGAACTCGCCATTCGCCCGATCGTCGCGAGCCTTTCCGACTCCAGCAATGCACGGTTCGTCTTCTCAATTTCGTCGCGCATCTGCGAAAATACGCTGCTCAAATAACGCACTTCCTGTGTTCCATCGGCGGGGAGCCAGTGCTGCCTGTCGCCATCTCCAAATGCGCGAACGCCAGCCGCCAGCTTTTCAAGAGGTCGCGTCACCATCCGCGCCAGCAACAGCATCAGCACTGAGCCCGCCGCAAGAGCCAGCAGACCCACCCACATCACCAGCCGATTGATCTCCTTCTCGGCCAGGTCCGCCGCATCGAAGGACTTCATTACAACTAACCGCAAAGGGGCGCCCGCTCCAGCAGCAAGGTCCTTGCTTGCCGCCAGGTATCGCTCTTTGCCGACCATCGCAATTTGCGCGTCGCCTCGATAGGGCTGCGAACCGGCCATTTTCTTAAGATCGACCAGTTGTTCCGTTGGCAGGGTACTCACGACCAAGGCACTGTCCGCAAGGAAAGCTGCCTCGGCGCCCGCGCCTCGTCCCACTTCGCGAAGAAAGGCCTGGTCGATTGCGTACCCGCTGATTACATACCCAAGCAGCGTTCCGCTGGTACTGCTGCCAAAAAAAAGCGGCTCGACTGAATATTCGAAAAGCCGGCCGCTGCTCAAAAGGTAGTGCCTGGATGGGTCGGCGATGACGGTTTGCAGGTCGTTTCGCAAGAGGGCGGTATTGGTTGCGCCTTGTGCATACGCAACCTGAACCCGGCGACCCGGGTCAGCAAGAGCAAACAGGTCGTTCCCGCCGGTGTTCCAGAACGCTACCGCGCCGTCCGCAATGGTGAGCGAATCGCTCGTTGTCATCAGCGCCTTCAGACTCGGGAGCGCTGCCATCAGCGCATTCTCCCGCTCCAGCGCGGTTAAATGGCCCGCCTCCAAATCCTGGAAGGTTTCCACCGAGTGCGCCAGATCCATTTCAAGGGTTGTATGAACCTGCTGCCGCAGCCGACTGCGGATGATGTACAAGCTGGAAGCCGTAGTGCCTGCAATGAGGAAGGCCAGAGAAGTGAGCAACAGCACGCGTGTTCGGATTCCTGGCGAGCGTTTCTCGATCGACACAGAACCCTTTCCGCTACGGAACAAATCTGTATCCCGCGCCATACACCGTCTGTAGATGGTGCGGGTCGGCTGCGTCCGGCTCCAGTTTCTGCCGCAGCTTGAGTATTTGATTATCGACCGTTCGGGTGGTTGGGTAGGAGTTGTAACCCCACACCTCGTTCAGCAGTTCCTCGCGGCTCAGGACGCGCTCCGCGTTTTGGACAAAGTACTTCAGCAATTTGAACTCGTGGGCTGTCAGCGTGATGGGCCTGCCCGCGCATCTCGCGCTCATCTTTGCAAAATCGATCTCGCACCTGCCAAAGCTGTATGTGGCCATCCTGGATACGACCTGCCGCTGGGGCCTGCGCAGGGCCGCCTGCACCCGCGCCATCAACTCGCGCGGACTGAAAGGCTTGGTTACGTAGTCGTCGGCGCCCAGTTCCAGCATCAACACTTTGTCAGCCACTTCGTTAATGGCGCTTAGCACTATTACCGGAACGTCCGGCTTTTCCGCCTTCATGATCTTGCAAAGGTCGCGGCCGGAAATGTTCGGCAGCATCAGATCGAGTATCACTGAGGAATGCCTGACGGAGCGAAAGGTATCGAGGCCAGCCTGGCCGTCGCCGCACACGGTTACGCCATAGCCCTGCTCGCGGAAGACCCTCTGTAGAATCTTCTGGATGTGCGGGTCATCTTCAATGACCAGGATCTGCGTCGGCGCATGCTGAGTCTGCGCTTCCGGTATACCGAAATCCATCGCCGCCCTCTCGCTGTGAATCATGCTTCCATTGTCACCCAATCGTTATCTCATTGAATCGGAAGGCCAATAAAAATGACAATGTGGTGACAATTTCGTGACAAGATCGATTGTTGCGCTTTACTCATCGAGATTCCCGTCGTTTCGCGGAAGAAACCTTCTCCGCGCACTGTTGCTGCCCCGGAACCCTGGACCGATTCATGCCTGCGCCAAAGCAAGACGATCGGACGGCGTTATCAGGAACTTGAACAGCAGGGCTGCCGTTAGCGCCAGAACCGATATTCCCAGCATAACCCGAGGATATCCGAATTGCGCAAAGAGTACTCCCGCGGCTGCCGTTGCCATGGACTGAAAGACTGCATTGCAGAACATGGTCATGGCCGCCGCCGAGCTGCGTTCTTCGTCCGGAACTGTACTCATCAGCAGCGTGTATAGTCCCGGAGCGCTCATCCATTGCAATGCGGAGAAGCTCAGAAACAGTGCAATGGCCAGTCCCTGGTTGCCTGTTCCCGCCAGCAAGGCCAGCGCTGCCGCTGTTGCAATTTGTGTCGCGACGATTCCGTTTACCAGTCCGAGGGAGCGAAAGACCATTGGCGCAAGCAAGGTTACACACAACTGAACAACCTGTGCTCCGGAAAAGATGAATCCGATTCGCGCAAACGGAATATGGAGACCCTTCGACAGATACACATTGGCGAAGGGAGTGAAGGAAGCCACCACGGTCGTCCACAAAGCCATCGACGGCAAGAACCGCAGCAGGAAGGGGCTGATCTTCCAGTACCGCTTTGGTTTGCTGTCCCGCGGTTGATGCTCGCTTGCCTGCAACGGCAGTCTCAATGAGAGCAAGGGAAGCAGGCCAACGAATGCTATTCCGCACGAAGCCAGCAGAATCAGGCGCTTCAGTTCCGCAGACTGCATCGAGTGTCCAGCGCTCGCCAGCCAGGATGGCAAATAGCCGCACACCAACCCGCCGAGTGCGCTCGTACCAACGGCCACCGAGAAAATAAGGCTCATCCCCGAAGCCCGATTCTCCTCCGTGGTAACCCTTGCCAGCGCAGGCAGAAAGCAAACTCCCCAGATGCACATGGCCAGTCCGGCAACAAACGCCATGCCAATCTGCGCCGGCTCCCACATTACCAGCGTGCGCGCAACTCCGATCAACGGAGCGGTAAACATGCTTACAGCCAGCAGCGGACGCAGGCCGGTTCGGCGCGCAATCCAGCCGACGGGAAGGGTTCCCGCAACCGACCCGATTGTTAGCGCCCCGCCTACAAGACCCATGGCCCGCTCGTTGAAGCGATAGTCCAGCAGGTAAAGGTTGAATAGGAAAACATAGACCGAGAAGCCGAAGTCCCAAAAGAAGGCAACGGCGAAGAACACCCAGAAATCACGGCTCAGCTTTTTATCCAGCAGCCACGCAACCGGCTGCTTCCAGATGGAGAACCTGGTCTGGGCAATGGCCCCGCGCGGCGAGGCGTCGAGCAATTGCTCCACTAGCGCCCCTCCCGCGTGAGCGTTGCAAGCCGTTCGACCGCCCAATCCATGTCGCTGTATCGCAGTTCAAAAACCTCCGCGGTAAGGAGCTGTTCGATGGCTGCGTACTGCGCAACATGAAACTCTGCCAGTCCATACAAAGATTGCCGCATGAAATACCGCGCCACGTCTTTACGGTAGGGCACAAGCTCCGGTGGCCCGGGCGCGCGGCGATTCAGGAACACCAGGAAATCGGTCTGCGCCGTTTGCTCGCAACGAATGTGCGGAAACAAAGCTGTCGGCATTTCAATCGACGGCTTGCCCGTGGCGCGGGGAGTAATCGGCAATCCCTCCAGTTCCGGAAAAAGCTTCACCGCCATGGGCCGGAATCGCACTTGGTAGCAGTTGCCAATAATCATCCGCTTGCTGCCGCCATTCAATAGAAGGCTCCCATCGTCGGACACATAGGTCCAACCGGCTCGCGCGCAAGCGTACGACAGCGAGGATTTTCCAGCGCCCGAATCCCCCATCAGCAGCACCCCACGCCCGTTGAACGCCACGCATCCGGCATGCACCGGCGTGGTAAACCGCGAGCCAATGTGCTGGCACGCCGAGGGCTCAAGAAAGAAATACTTGAGATACTGCTTATGTTTCATTGCTGCGCGTGAAATTGTCAGCTGCGACGTGCTCCGCGCCAAATCGGCGACCATATAGTTATCCACATCGGAGGCGGCCACCAGCAGCGGCAGCATCAATCGATACGACGGCGCCGGCGGGCACTCCATCGATTCGCACTCCACCACATGCACGTCCACCTGGATAGGCTCGATGTCGAATCTCTTCTCGAATATGTCGCACATTTTTCCAAATTGATCGAGCAACTCCGGCGCGTTGGTCCTGACTTCCGTAGGAAACCCGTAGGGATAAAATGTCTTCGCATGCGTAAGCTCAGGCGCCTGGACATCGTGCCGGGAGAATTCCAATGGCTGCGATCCGTTGCAAGCGGTTTCTATCTCTTTGACAGTGATCATCGAGCTCCTTTTGTGAAGGTTAATGCAAGAGCGGCCACTCCATGCCCACGCCGTTCAGAGTTCAGAACCGAAACTTCATGGCGAATTGTACAATGCGGGGATTGGTCTCCGTCGATGTAATGGCGCCGAAGGAAGGATTCAGGTTAGCCGGACCGCTGGACCCCTCGATCATGACGAGGTTGTTGTTTGGATTGGCAAATTGCGGCGTGTTTGTAAGGTTGAAGAATTCTGTCCGGAATCGAAGGCTCTTCGCCTCGGTGATTGGGATGATGCGCTCTACAGCCAGGTCAATGTTGTGCTGGCCGGGACCGCGGACCATGCCGACTCCGCTGTTGCCGAAGTCCGTATCTCCGGGCGAGGTTCCATTCGGTGCTTCGGGCGCAATGGTGAAGGCGCCGGGGTTCAAATAGCCATTCATAACTCGCGAGAACAGCGACCCATGCGTCGACGGATTGCTTCCGGTCCACTCAGCTCTGGTCTGGCTGGGAAACAGCCCATAGACGGTGCCTGCGTTGTTGTCGATGATGCTGATCGCGTTGCCCGACTGAATGACGCCGATGCCTGAGAACTCCCAGTCGTTGATTACATGCCGCACCAGCCCAGGGGCCGATGCGAACTTCGGCGAATCCCAGGTAAAGTTTGCCACCACGCGCTGGTCGCGGTCGTCGCCCGAAAGCCCGTACGACGAGTGCCGAAGGGCGTGCTGATTGTTGGTGGGCAGTTGCAGTTCGAAGGTATCGATCCCATAGCCTCCCTCGTTGTTGACCTCGTCGAGGTTCTTCGACCATACATAACTCCCTTGCAGTTGGAATCCATGGCGCATGCGCTTGGTAATACTTGTCTGCAGCGAGTTATAGTTACCCGCGAAAACAGAGTCGGTAAACAGCGATCCTTGGCTAACTCCCTGAATCGGCAGGCGGGCTGTCACATTGTTGACTGAATTCGTCGTTTCTCCGTTCACAGGGTTTTGCGGGCTGGCCAGCAATGCCTGGTCAAACTCCAATTGCCCCGGCCGGTGCAGCGATCGCGTGCCCACGTATCCAACCTCCAACAGATATTCATGCGGTAGCGCATACTGCAGGTTCAGGTTGTATTCCTCTGTCTCGCCATCGAGCATATTTGGATTGGTGCCCTCGATGAACGGGGTGGAAGTGGGCGTGCGCGGCATATAAATTGGATAACTCGAATTCGGAACGATCAACGGAACAAACGGACCTTGCAACGTCGCCGCCCCGTTTGGGTCTCCTGAGACGATCTGCAGCGAGGAGAACGGCGGTTGCGTGGCCGTCTGCTCGGCAAGATTGCCGGCGTGCCGGTCGTAGTAGACGCCAAATCCCCCGCGAAGCACAAGCAGCGGCCTTTCCGTCATCTGCCAAACAAAGCCAAGCCGCGGGGACACATCCCCATGCGGAGTCTTCCACAACCCTGGAAATCCCGTCTTCATCACGCCTTGCGGCATCGCGCCCGGATAATTCGAAGGCAGGGTAAATCCGCTGAACGTTCCTGACGCCGGAACCGGTCCCTGTGCCGCAATATCCGCATTGAAGTTAGCCAGGAGCCCGTTGATCTCAGTGGCCGCGCCGAAGATCTCGTACCGCAGGCCCACATTCAGCGTCAGCCGTTGCGTCAGTTTCAAGTCGTCCTGGGCAAAGGCCGCAAAGTCGTTGTAGCGCTCGTTCCTGCGGAACAGACCTCCTCCTCCAGTACTGCTGGTCACATTGCTCAGCCCCTCTGGGCTCCCGTTCTGCGCCGCGCTCTGGCCCAGGAGAAAATCTTCAAACGTGGCAATCTGCAGCAATCCGTCTGTCTCCACTGGCGTGTTGAGATCTACCTGGTGCCTCTTGACCTCCGCGCCGAAGCGCAGGTTGTGCCGGCCACGCGTCAGCGCGACTGTGTCCTGCCAGATAAACGAGTTAGTAACTTGCCACTGCGATGGACTACCGGCATCTCCGATTGAGAATGCAAAGTTATTGATCGCCAATCCGGGCATGTTCGACTCCGGCCCCACAACTCCAGTTGGTGTCCCTTCGCCAACCGACTGCGCGGTGAGTGGGTTCGCGACAATAGACGTGCCGTCAAAACGCATGAAGCCGAACCGCGCTATATTTACCAGGTTTGAGCTGAAGCTATGCGTGTCCGCCAGCACAAACATCGTGTTGCGGCTCAGTTCATTCGTGCCCCAGCCGGGAAGGTTCGCTGCGCTGTTGGGAGAGAAGGGAAGCGTCTCAGGCGCGCGGGAATAAAAGAACCGTCCCGCCAGCGCGTTCTTCTGGCTCAGCGTCTGGTCGATGTCGGCCGTGAACTGGTCTTCACGATAGTGCGCCGGACTTGCAAACGTCGATTCGCCCTGCGGAAACTGGTCCGAAGGGTCTGTTCCGCCGATCGGAAGCGCGGCCTGAGGACTCGGCACCGCGAACTGTCCGCCCGGCAATTTTGCATTCAGGATTGCCAGCGCGACTGGGTTGATATTCGATCCATCGCACGCCACCTGCGTTCCCCCAGCCTGAGTCAGATACCCCGTAGCCGGCTGCCCCATGCTGTCAAGATGACCAGCCGGGCAGAACTGCGCGCCCAGCGCCGCGGCCGAGCGGTCCGCAGTCAGCATGGGCAAAACTGGGTGCGTTTCCGTGCCCAGGCCGTTCACATCCGTGAGACCCTGGTAGGCCACAAAGAAGAACGTCTTGTCTCGCCTGATGGGGCCGCCTACCGATGCGCCAAACTCGTTCTGCTTCAGATCCGCGCGGGGCTGGCCATCCAGCTTTGAAAAGAAGTCGTTCGCGTTGAAGATGTTGTTGCGCACAAACTCCCATGCGCTTCCGTGGAAGTTGTTCGTGCCGCTCTTGCTCACCAAATCGACGTTGGCTCCAGCCCCGCGACCATACGCGGCATCGAAGTTCGCCGTCTGCACACGAAACTCCTCAATCGAGTCGGGCGTCGGAATGGCCGTGCCCACCAGGGAGCTTTCGGAGTCCGCCGCGGAGTTCTCCTGCAGATTGTTGGCATCGATACCATTGAACTGGATGTTGTTATCCGTCGGCGTTGACCCGTTGGAGGCCACGTTTTGCGTCCCGTGTCCCAGCGCGGTCGCATTCGGCAAATCCACCTCAACGCCCGGCGCAAGGCCGAGTATCTGCGTGAAATTCCGGTTCGACAGCGGCAGCGCCTGTATCGCCGTTTCGTCCACCAGCGTCCCCAGCGTCGAGTCTTCCGTTTGCGCCGTCTGCGTGTCTGCCTCCACGCGCACGCTCGTGGTCGCTCCCGCAACAGTCAACGTCACACTCAACGAACTTGTCTCGCTCACCGTCACCGCTATCGACTGCGATTGGAACAAGGCAAATCCCGGCGCTTTCACCGTGACCAGATAGCTTCCCGGCGGCAAAAGCGCCACGCGAAACATGCCCTCGGGCGTAGTGAGCACGGAGCGCGAAATATGTGTTGCCGTGTTCACGGTCGAAACCTCGGCTCTCGAAATCGTTTTGCCGATTGGGTCGGAGACCACGCCCGAGATTGCGCCCGTTCCCGGTGTCTGCCCGAAGGCAATGCCAGTGAGGGCGAGCAGCAGGAACGCCAGGAGGAAAGCGGAATGTCGAAACGAATAGGCTCTCAAAAGGTTGTCTCGCAAATGTCTCTCCCAAATTCGATATTGCTTCGAGAGTGAGTATGAGGAGATTGACGAGGCAACTTGTTACCGATTTGTCATTCTTTTGTACCGATGTTTGCAGAAAGGCTCCGGCGTTTTGTCTCAATCAACCGCTATGGATGTTTGCGGCTGGCGGACCGGAATCGGCGCTGCCTGGTCGATGCTCATTACAAACGCCAAAAAGAACAAAAGCACCGAGTCCTTGTGGACTTCGGCGCTTTTGGTTGCAGCTGGGGGAGGAAGGCTTTCAGTTTTCAGGTTGCGGTGGTGCGGTAGCGGAATCCTCTAAGCGAGGAATCCGATATTTGAAGAGGTGAAGTTGGCGATGTTGGGGAAGATGGCCGGAAGGTTTGCGGCGCTCACGCCGAACCATTGGGCCAGTGTGGCTCCGTATTGCGCGATGGACGTGGTTGGAATCAGCGTGCCGCGTTGGTTTGCGTCGTTTTCCGAACCCAGCACGAGCGAAGGGAAGGTGCCATAGAACTTGCCGCCCTGTACGCCGCCGCCCATGATGAAGTGGTGATTACCCCACGCGTGATCGCTGCCGTCGGTTCCGCTGGGATTGAGGGTGCGCCCGAATTCCGACGCGGTAAACGTGGTTACGCTTTGCGCAATGCCCAACTCCTGCGTTGCCTGGTAGAAGGCCAGCACAGCCTGGCTGAGCTGCTGCAGCAGTAGCTGCTGCGTCTCAAGCTGCGCGCCATGGGTGTCGAAGCTGCCGAAATCGCAGAAAAAGATTTGCCGCGTGAGTCCCAACTGGCTGCGAACCGACATGACATTGGCCACGGTCTGCAACTGTGCGGCCAGCGGATTGTTGGCCGGGAATGCCGTGGTGAGACTCGATGTCTGCAACAAACCGGTCAGGGTGTTGGCGTAGGTATTGCCGCGAGTGGTAATGCCGTTGGCTGCCTGCACCAGTTGCAGCCCGTTGTCGAAGCTGAGCAACTGCTGCTCTCCTCCGGTCGGGTTGGTTCCGTGCTGCACCCCGGTGAGCGTGGCCATGCCGGTGACTCCGGAAGAGCCGGAGATTGGCGGAGGCACAGTGGCGGGAAAGGTCTGCTGGCCGTTGCAGAACAGGCCGCAGTCGGCGTGATTGGTGATGGCCGGAAACAACGCTCCGGCGTTCTGTGACTGCATGAGGTCTGCGATGCGGCCACCCCATCCGTTGGAGGCAATTCCCGTTGGAATCGCGGATTGCCACTGACTGGCCTGGTCCGAGTGAGAAAACAGGGAAGCCGGCACAATTGCGCTATTGTTGGTGTTATAGCCATCGCGGTTGATAGGTTGCACCAGGTTTCCCACGTTGGCCAGCACTGCCAGCGTGCCCTGATTGTAGAGGCCCTGCATCTCCGGCATGCTGGGGTGCAGTCCATAAACGTCGCTGCCATTGTTGATGGAGAGCAGCGAGCTTTGCGCCAGCGCCAAGCCTTGACGCCCTTGTGCATACAGGCTGTATTTTTGTTGCGCGGTGGAGATGGGAATGACCGTGTTGTGCCCGTCGTTGCCGCCGCCGAGGAAGATGCAAACCAGCGCCTGATAACTGCTGGATTGAGGGGCCGCGAACGCATTCATCTGGCCGAATCTGGAAAGCATGCTCATGGCGCCCAGAGCCGTGGCCGAGCGCACCGTGTCGCGAATAAACTCTCTTCTTGTACGAACGATCATCTTGAATTCCTCCTTGCGGTTTAGGCCGATGGAACGGCGGGGAATGAGCTTGCGCTGGTGCGTCCACGGGACATGAATCCCGTGGGCGCGGATCAAACTTAGTGCCACACGCTGTAGTAGTTGGAAGTGAGAATGAGATAGGCGGCGAGCTGCACCTGCCGAAGCGCGCCGTTGGTTTCAGCCTGAACCGCCGTTACGATTGCCGACTTCATGGCTGGCGGCATTACGCCGTGGGTCAGGGTCAGGTCCATCGCGCTGACCAGTGTAGCGGGGTTCGAGGCCAGCGGCATGAATGGTGTCAGATCGATCGTGGTCCCCGGCCCATAGGTCTGCACCGAGCCGCCCCAGTTGCTGAACAGATTGGACACTTCGTTGGCGCGATAGATAGCGGTGTTCGGCGTGTTGATTTGGAACTCGCCGCCCATGAGGGTGGTTGCGGGAACGCCGTAGTTGGGAGCGTAGTAGTTGAATACGCTGGGTGAGTCGAAGAGGTCCTGCCCCATGTTGGCGATGTCGGTTGAAAAGTAGTTTTCGTTTGTCATTTGGCCGCCAAAGGCTCGCACCATTCCGGCCATGAAAAGCGCCGGCTCCTGCAAATGGCCGTCGGTGGGCTGGTCGTCGCCGCCCTGATCGTTGGCTCGCGCTTCCGGGTCAAGCAAAATGGCGGTGATGGTTGCCCTCATGTCACCTCGCACGCCGCTTCCGTTGTTGTTGAAGGCCGCCGCAACGCGGGAAACATAGGCCGGGCTGGGGTTGCTCTTGACCAGGTGCTGGATAAGCTGAGTGGCGACAAACGGGCCCAGGTTCGGATGGTTGAAGATGTTATCCAGCGCGCCGTCCAGATCTTCCTGGTTGGTAAGTCCAGCCGGCGCAACATAACCGGTGAGTAACTGCTTGGACCCCATATCGTGCTCGGCAGGGTAGGGAACCATGTTGCCCCCGCTATAGTAAGCGCCCCACGCCACAGGCTGGCCCGCGGGCGGAGCATAAGTCCAACCAGTGTAGACCCGCGCAAACTCCGTGATCTGGAATTGAGAGTAAGTGGGAATGGGAACCCCATGGCTGTCTACCTGCACAGTTCCATCCTGATTCAGCATAGCTGTGCCGATGGTGAACAGCTGCATCATTTCGCGCGCGAAGTTTTCATTGGCCACTGCGCCGGTTGCGGGATCTGCCATGGCATTATTGCCCATGTCGAGATACTGGCCCATGGCCGGGCTCAGTGTTACGTCCTCCATGATCTGGCGGTAGTTAGTGAAAGCATCGGCCAGCAGGGTGTCCTGATAAGTGACCATGTTGCCGTTCCAGATCAACTTTTCAAGCGAAGTTACAAATATCTGGCTTAGAGCGAACGCCACTCTCTGGCGCAACTGATCCGGATTGGTGACGGCGTTTGCCAGGAATTGCGTGGATAGCCCGCCCTGGTCTCCGGTGACCATGTCGTAGTTCGAGATTTGCGGCATGGCGATTTGCGATGTGATCCAGCCTTGGTATCCCAGTGCCTGCACGGTATTTGCGTCGGTGGGTGTGGGCCCAAACGCGGCCTGCTCAAGGAACCTGCGCGCCGCCGCCGGACTTACCTGCGCATTCAGAACGCCGACCTGTACCTCAAAGGGCGCGGATGTAGCCGAACCATTGCTCACAGTTACCGCTGCCTGGCCGGATTGCCCTATGAATCCGGAGATGGTAAGCGAACCCGCCGAAGCGTAAGTTGTGGTAAGTGGGGATCCATTGAGCGATGCAACCGAGTTGGCGATGAAACCGCCTCCGGAGATCGTAGTGGAGAAGATACCCAATGGAATCTGGCCGCCGGTACCAACCGCGGTGATGGTTGGCTTGGGAGGCACAAGCGAAATCGACGCGCTTGCCGTACCGCCCAACCCGGTTACTTTGACGGTGTCCGAATCGGAAGCCGGCAATGCGGCGGGCGCCGTGTACAGGCCGGTGCTGCTGACGGTTCCGTAGGTCGCCGTCCAGGTGGTGCCGCCGCTGGTGAACTGCTGCGTACCGCCCAGCGTTACCGTGGCGCTGGTGGGCTGAATGGTGGTGGGTGTGCTGTTAACAATAGTTACCGTTGCGCTGGCAGGGCCGCCGGGACCCGCGGCGGTGACTGTGGCTACACCTGAAGCCGGCCAGACAGACGGCGCGGTATACTGGCCGCTGCCTGTGACGGTTCCGGAGGTCGCCGACCAGCCGGTGGCTCCGGCCGAGGTGAACTGCTGCGTTGTTCCCAGATCCAGGGTTGCCGTGGTGGGCGAAATGACTTGCGCGGGAATGGGGACGAGTGTGACGGCTGCGCTGGCCGAGCCGCCCGGCCCAACTGCGGTCACCGTAACAGTGGTTGAAGAAGGCAAGGATGACGGTGCCGTATACAAGCCCGAAGAAGAGATGGTGCCGGCGGTTGCGGTCCAACTGGTTGCGCCGGCGGAAGTGAACTGCTGGGTCTTTCCGATGATTACCGAAGCTGAGGTTGGAGATATAACCTGCGGAGCCAGCGGGACCAGCGTAACTTTCGCGCTTGCCGAGCCGCCCGGACCGACGGCGGTAACCGTGACAGCGGTCGACGAAGGCATGGCTGAAGGCGCGGTGTACAAGCCAGTCGGCGAGACGGTTCCGGCGGTTGCGGTCCAGCTTGTTGCACCGGCGGAAGTGAACTGCTTGGTCTGCCCTGGAGTGACCGAAGCGGACGTGGGCGAAATCGATTGCGGCTCGAGCGGAGCCAGCGTGACTTTCGCGCTGGCTGCCCCACCGGGGCCCGTCGCGGTGACTGTGACCGCGGTGGAGGAAGGCATCGTCGAGGGGGCGGTGTACAAGCCGGTCGATGATACAGTTCCGGCGGTCGCGGTCCAGGTTGTTGCTCCATCGGACGTGAATTGCTTCGTCTGTCCGAGCTTGACCGTGGCGGAGGTGGGCGAAATGGCCTGCGGAATGACAAACGTAACGGTGAACGCCGGACCCCAGAGAGTTCCGGGGTTGATGACTTGAATCGCTCCAGTCGCAGCGCTGTTCTGATAGACGCTTGCAGTGAGCGTCGTAGCGTTCACATAGGTGCTCCCGATGTCGTTGCCATTTAAGCTGACGGAGGCGCCCGGCTTGAAGCCCGCTCCGGTGAGAGTAAAGGTGGTGGGATTCCCGGTATGAATTGGATTTGGGCTGACTGACGTTACGGTGGGCCCGGCAAGCTCAATGTTCACATACACGCACCCGATGGTTCCGTCGGAAGCAACTGCCTCAATGAGAGTGCTGGCAGTGGGGATGGTAGCCGGCGCCTTGTATAGGCCGGTGGTCGATATGGTCCCAAGTGTCGCGTTGCCTCCAACCACTCCGCTAATTTCCCATTTCACTGCTGTGTTGGTTAGTCCAGCGACGACGGCCGTGTATTGCAGCGTGGAATTGACGCCGAGATTTGTGTATCCGGGGCTTACGGTAACGGTGGTTGCAGCTAGGGCTGGCGCCGCAAGCGGACCCAGCAGCGCACAAAGCAAGGGCAGGATACTCGTCAACTTCACTCGCATGGTTCTTACTACTCCTGGGGGGATGGAGATTGTGTTGGATGGGGTTGGCCTGAGACCGGCAGTCGTCGATCGAAGAGTGAGATTTCGGTTCAAACTTTCTTGGCGCAAGACGGCCTCTGGGGGAGGGAATTTTGCAGGTACTTCTCTTAGTGGAAGGCGGGAATGGATTGTGACAGGGGAATGGGAAAGAAGAATGGATTTATTTTTCTGAGCTGGTGATTGCGGCAGAGTTTCCCGCACGGCCGGCGAGAGGGACCATCGCCTGGCAAGACACAAGAGGAAAAGCGCCGAACCCCGTTGGAGTTTGGCGCTCTTCCCTTTTACGGGCGGTGCGGTCCTGCTTGTCCTCGATCGCTGGCAGCGTTAGCCGTCATTTGATTTCAAACTGATCGAGCTCGAACTGGAACTTGCCGGGCTCTCCCACATGAACAAAACCCAGGCCGGAAAGATCGCTGCCATCGGTTTCAAAGGTCGAGAGCGGGAAGGTGTACTGCTTCCACTCCGGACCGGCGGTGAACGGTGTCATTGCCGGCATATCGCCCCCGTTTCCGCTACGGCTCTCGGTGAGCACGATCAGGGTATAGCTTTTGCCGTCGCCTTTGGCCCAGAAACTGATGTTCTTTTTGGAAGAGAGATTCACCGGCTGCATGGGGGCCTGCGCGGGAAAATAAAGCGCGCCCGCAAAGGTGAAAGGCGAGGTGCTGGCCACCACCTCGCCGGTCACCTGCAAAGCCCCTTTGGTGTTGTCCGCACCAGGTTCCACCACCGCAAGCGAAGACGTGGAAATTCCGCCGTTCATCTTGTCGCTGGCCGGAATCCACGAGCCGTAGTTGGCCGCTACTTTGCCATCGTCGAAGTTGCTCACCATTCCCGACTCGGAGCCAGCTGGTGGCGGCGGAAGCGCGGGCCGACCGGTTTCGCCATGAGTACCTGCCACCGTGAGCTTCACCGTGGTTGTCTTGTCAGAACTGGGCCCAACCATCAACTCGAAGACCCCTGGCTCGACAACGCGGTGCATATCGACGTTGAGGATCGAAAGCATCTCCGGTGTAACCGTGAACTCGACGGTCTTCTTCTCGCCGGGCTTCAGTGTGATGCGGTCGAAGCCCTTCAACTGCATCACCGGTTGCGTGACCGAGGCGATTTTCTGATGGAGGTAAAGCTGTGGCACCTCGTCTCCCTCGCGCGATCCGGTGTTGGTAACGTCCACGCTGACCTTCGCCGTTCCGGCTGTCAAAATCTGCGCGGGCTCAACGTGAAGGTTGTCGAATTTGAATGTGGAATAGCTCAGCCCGTAGCCGAAGGCGTAAAGCGGCTTGCGGGTGCTGAATTCGTAGCTCCTGTTGTCAGTGGGTTTGTGGTTATAGAAATCCGGCAGGGCGCCCACCGTGTGTGGAAACGTAATGGGGAGCTTTCCGCCGGGGTTTGTATCGCCGAAGATCGTTTCCGCAGCTGCTGTCCCGCCCTCCTCGCCCAGATACCAGCCTTCGAGGATTGCCGGAACCTTTTCGGCAATATAGTTGATGGACAACGGACGGCCGTTGATCAGGAACACAATCGTCGGAGTTCCGGTCTCGACGACCGCCTTCACCAGGTCGTTCTGTGCTCCCAGCAGGTCGAGAGAATCGCGGTCGCCAAGATGGATTTCCGCCCATGCTTCGCGGTTCGTGCTCTCGTTTTCGCCCACCACGAGAATAGCTACATCGGCCTTTTTGGCAGTATCAACAGCAGCCTGAATCTCAGCCGTCTGAGTCTTGGGATCGACTAGCTGTACATTGTCGGCCGACCAGCCGCGGTAACCCTGCGGCGCATTGGTTATCTTGCAGCCTTCAGAGTAGAGTACCGTTGCTTTGCTTCCCGCGCGGGCTTTGATCCCGTCGAGGATGCTGACTCCCTGACCCGGATCGCGGCTATATCCGCCGAGATGCACGTCGGCCGCATTGGGGCCGATGACCGCAATGGTCTTGAGTTTGGACAGGTCGAGGGGCAGCAGGTTCTTGTCGTTCTTCAGCAGCACAATCACCTTTCGAGCAGCATCGAGAGCGATTTTGCGGTGTTCTGCACCATTGATGATTCGATCGGCATAATCCGGATCGACGTAGGGATTGTCAAAGAGGCCAAGCCGGAACTTCGTAGTGAGCACATCAGCGACGGCACGGTCCACTTCGCTCTCGGGAACTATACCCTGCTTTACCTGATCGACGAGAGTGCGAAAAACCGAGCCGTCGGAAAGATCGTACTCAATGCCGGCGTCGATGCCCTGTCTCGCGGCATCGGAGTTGTTATAGGCCACGTGATGTGTGCCGACCAGCATCTGGAGGCCGTCTCCGTCGGAGGTAATATAGCCCTTAAAGCCCCACTCCTGGCGTAAAACGCGGTCCAGCAGCCAGTGATTGATGTGCGAGGGCACACCGTCGATTTCGTTATACGAGGCCATGACGCTGCCTGCGTTCGCTTCCTGGATGGCAGCCTGAAAGGGAACTAGAAAGTTCTCGCGGATGATGCGCTCAGAGTAATTGCCGGGAGCCGTATTGGTGCCGCCTTCCGGCTGTCCGTGGACCGCGAAATGCTTCGCGGTTGCCAGCACGTTGTGACGTCCGATGACGTAGGAGTCGCCCTGCAGGCCTGTAATCGCGGCAACACCCATGCGCGACACCAGGAAAGGGTCTTCGCCATAGGTCTCTTCCGTTCGACCCCAGCGGGGATCGCGCGCAAGATCGAAGACGGGCGAAAACACCTGTCCCACTCCGCGCGAGCCGGCTTCGTCGCCAACCGCGCTGAACACTCGTTTTACCAGCGCCGGGTCCCATGTGCTGGCCAGACCCAGAGCCTGCGGGAAACTGGTGCTGCCGTATTCCATCAATCCGTGCAAGCCCTCGCCGAGAAACATGACCGGTATGCCCAGCCGTGTCTTTTCGCGCTGAAAGCGCTGCGCGCCATTGCGAATAATCGCGAACTGGCGCGACGCCAATTTGTGTTCTTCGCCCCACGTATCCTGGATGACCTTGCGCGCTGTTTCGCTGGTGTAGGTTCCAGTCGGGTCGATCACCTGGAGGCTGTTTTCCCAGCCCCCCGCAATCTGGTCCACTTTCTCTTCCAGGGTCATGCGAGGCAGCAGATCGGCCACGCGGTCCTGAATCGGAAGGCTTGCATCCTTATATCTGGGCGCGGCAACCGGAGCGGCGGGTTTTGAGTCACTGGCGGGCTTTGCCTGGCCGATGGCTGCGTGGTTGAAGGCCAGGAGGCAAACTAGGAGGGCGGGAACCGTGAACAGCCTGAGAGGTCGCATTGGATTTGTCATTTTGAGCGCTGGTGTGCAGAATTCCTTTCGTTCTTTTCCCCGGATCATTCTACTCAGACTACGAATGCAGCGCCTCAATGGTTCACGGTTTCTTTACGCTGCCCGTCGAAAAACACCCGCCAGCCGAGCCGGACCCCAGGCGCTACAGGCGAAACAAGCCTGATTCCGCTTGCGAGTACCTGGGTAGAGAGCGTCATGCGAAGATGGGAGCGGAACTCAGAACAGATTCTCGATCGGGTTTGGTCCTGCCCAGGTGGAAGCTTCGATGCGTCGTGTTGCGCTGATCTACAACCCTGCCTCAGGGCAGGATTCCCCCAGGCGGAAGGCTGTCGTGGAAGATGCGCTTGCCTTGCTGCGCGGCGAGGGAATTGAAGCACATGCGCTGGAGACAAATGCTCCCGGCGGCGCCGGAGCGCTGGCGCTGGAGGCGGCCCGCCAGGGCTGTGACACGATTCTGGCTTGCGGAGGCGATGGAACCGTGCATGAAATTCTGCAATGCCTGGTGGGTACTGACGTGGCGCTCGGAGTGGTCCCGCTGGGCACGGCCAATGCTTTGGCGGCCGACCTGGGGTTGGGCTTCTCGCCTTTGAAGGCGGTGAAGAAGATGCTTAACGCGATTCCCACACGCGTTCCCGTGGGCCAGATATTCTTTTCCGACGCCGCAGGCGCGACACGGTCCCGGTATTTCACCGTTGCCGCCGGAATCGGGGCTGATGCTCTGATCATGTCGCGGCTCGACGCGCGCATGAAGCGGCGGTTCGGCTACCTGCTGTATATGGTGGAGATGCTCAGGGTGTGGGCCACGCATACATTCCCGCTGTTTGAGGCGGAGTTTGTGCCGGCGGGAATCGGCAAGCCCAGGACTGAGCAGGTTTCTCAGCTTTTAGCGGTGCGCATTCGCGATTTTGGCGGCATGTTGCATCGCCTGGCTCCCGGCGCCAGCATTCGCAATTCCAGCTTGCGGCTGTTGGCTTTCAAGACTCGCAAGCGCTTGCACTACTTTCGCTTCGTCATTGCGGTGCTGTTGGGGCGTCAGACTTTCTTCCGCGCAATCGAATTGCTGGATGTGGTCTCGGTGGAGTGCCGGGCCCTCGGCGGTTCCGCTGCCCAGGTCTTCGTGGAAGCCGATGGAGAATTCCTGGGAGGGCTGCCGGTGAAGATCGCAATGGCGGCGGAAGGACTGACGCTGTTGGTCCCGCCCGGCGTGCAGCCTTGAGGGACTCGGCATTTGCACCACCAAGCCTCCTGCTGCGATTATCGGTGCGGACTTTGGATGGGGGAATTCTCGCGTGAACAGGAAACTGCTTCTTTTCGCCGTTGCCGCTGCATTTTCAGCAAGTGTTTTGGCCCAGCAGTCCGGATGGCCGCCGTCTGCCGCACATCTCACCTTGCCGGTGTGGGCCGGGGTTGCGCCAGGCGCGCCTGCCAATTCCCCGGCCGAGGCGGACTTGACGACAGCTAAGGACAACCTGATTGCCGGCAAACCGCTTGTGCGCCTGGGCAACGTATCCGCACCGACAATCACGCTTTACAAGGCCGCGGGCAACAACTCCGGTGCAGCCGTGGTGGTGTTTCCCGGAGGCGGCTACAACATACTTGCCATCGATCTTGAAGGCACGGAGGTCTGCGACTGGCTGAATTCCAGCGGCATCAACTGCGTCCTGCTCAAGTATCGCGTACCAGGCACCGGCCCCTATCCCAAGTCCTCAGCCGCACTCCAGGATGCACAGCGCGCTGTGGGCCTTGTGCGTTTGCACGCCGCGGAATGGGGCATCGACCCAGGCCGCGTCGGTGTGTTGGGTTTCTCTGCAGGCGGACATTTGGCCGCGGCCATCAGTACCCACTTCGAGCAGCGGCTCTACGATCCGGTGGATGCGGCGGACAAGTTGAGCTGCCGTCCGGACTTTGCCGTAGTGGTATACCCCGGCTACCTGGCGCTTGCCGACAAGAACTTTGCTCCAAACGCGGACATCAACCCAACCGCCAATACGCCGCCAACATTTATCGTGCAGGCTGAGGACGATACGGTACACGTCGAAAACGCTGTGGTCTACTTCATGGCGCTCAAGAACGCCAAAGTTCCCGCCGAACTGCATGTTTATGCCCAGGGCGGACACGGCTACGGACTGCGACGCACAGCCCTGCCGGTAACCACATGGCCGCAGAGCGTGGAAATATGGCTGCGAACCATAATGGTACTGCCGCAGTAGTTCTTTGACCATGTCAAACCGAATCAGCCCCGTGCCCCATCCATCGCCTTTCGCTGGCGATGGGTGGGAAAGCACAAATCTCAAGGAACATGCATATGCGGTAATGGACTTGGCGGGATTTCGCAGCCAAGCCTCTACAATCGAACCCATGATGCTCGCCGTTCTTACCGTCTCCGACCGCTGCTCCCGCGGTATGGCAACCGACACTGCCGGCCCCGCCGTGGTCGCCTTGCTCAGCCAACACTGGCCAGCCGCCGAGGTGCGCACATCGCTGGTTGCGGACGACGAAGAAGCAATTGCGGCGCACATCGAGAAATGGATCAGCGAAGGCGCCGCGCTGGTGCTGACCGTGGGCGGCACCGGCATGGGACCGCGCGACCGCACCCCCGAGGCGACACGCCGGGTGATCGACCGCGAGGCTCCGGGATTGGCCGAGGCCATGCGGTTCCATGGCTCGCAGGCAAATCCCTTTGCATGGCTTTCGCGCGGAGTTGCGGGACTGAAGGGCAGCACACTCATCGTCAACCTGCCGGGCAGCAAGCGCGGCGCGGTAGAAAGCCTGTCCGCCATTGCGACACTCGTCAAGCATGGGCTTGATGTAGCGGCGGGCGGTCAGACGCATCCGTGAAAGACCAGGGACCAGGGAACAGGGACCAGGGATTAGGGACGGACGGGGTGCTGGATTCTAAAGCGGCTTTTCCGTCAGGAACGGCTCCGCCTTCAACGAACCGTCGCGCTGCTTCACCAGTATCTGGACCTTGCCTTCGGCGGCGTCAAGCTCGGACTTGCAGGCCGCCGAAAGCCCGACACCTTCTTCGAAAAGCTTGAGCGACTCCTCCAGGGCGAGGTCGCCCTTTTCCAGTCGATCGACGATGGTTTCCAGCTTCTTCAGCGATTCTTCAAAGGTCGGCATGAGTTTTACCCGGATACGAAGGCCGGAGCGTGGGCTTCCTTACTAAAATAGCAAACCGCGGTAAGCACGCCACAAGTTGGATGGATGCGTGGTCACGAGCGGGAGCAGGAACCACACCTTTTTCGCTCTCGTTGGCGGCCTCATGGCTTGCGGTATCCCCTCAACCCGCGCCAACCAGCTTCAGATAATCCGGCTCATCGGCAATTGTCCGATGGCGAAAGGCGCGCACAACCTTCCGCTCCTTCAGAAAAAACACGCCGGGCATCTGCTCCGCGTCTTCCTTGATCATCCCAATTCCATACTTGAACATCGCGCCCTTGAGCCAGCCCTTCCAGACCGTCGGATTCAAAAAATGCAAATAAGGGTTGGTGCGCGACAAGGCAAACACGGGAAGCCGATACAGCGTCGCCTCCGGATTGCTGATTCTCTCCACATCGGAGAGGTGGTAGTAGTCGAAGTAAGGTTTCGCCCGTTCCGGTGTCCCGAGATGCACAACGACGGGCCGCGCGCCTTTGGCCTCAATCTGCGGCCGCACCTGCGAAACGCGGTCCAGAGTCTGCGCGCAAAAGGTGCATGCAAAGTGGCGAAGAAAGATGAGCAAGACCGGCGATTCATCCACCAGATCGAGCAGCGGCCGGCCAGTCTCGGAATGAAACTCGCGCAGGGAGTCTGCAAGGTTCAATCGCTCAGTTGCCTGGAGCATCCCCGAAGCCATCTCATCCACTCCACTCGCCTGGGTCAAGCGTCCCATGGCCTCTTGGAATCTTTCCAACGCAAGCCATTGGAAGCCAGGAGACGCGATTGGGACCTCATCAAGCGGATTTGGTCAGCACGCCGGCAAGCACTTCGGCGGCAATGTCGTAGCGCCCGAACGGCGCGCTCACCTGAACGCCCTGAACCATGGGCCGCACGGCTTCCAGCATCTCCTGCGCAATCAACACGCCTTCCCGGTGGCCTGCATCCGCAGTCTGGCATTGCGCCATCCGAAGCATTGTCCATTCGGGCATTGCGATGCGCAGGTCGTTTTTCATGAATTCGGCGTTGCGCAGGCTGGCGAGCGGCCAGATCCCGGCAATCACCGGAATCCGGAAGTCCTTGATATGGCCGAGGAAGTTCTCCAATAGTCGCAGGTCGAAGATCGGCTGGGTAATGGCATACTCCGCGCCGGCCTCCACTTTGTACCGGAAGCGCTTCAGTTCCTGCTCCATGTCGGGCGCGCCCGGATTGGCGGCCACGCCGATGGTGAACCCGGCGCTGGCGCCGATGGAGTTGCCGCCGATGTCCAGCCCGAGATTGAGCCGCCGGACAAGGTTGACAAGACCGATGGAGTCCACGTCAAACACTACGGTGGCGTCGGGGTAGTTGCCCAGCCGGGGCGGGTCGCCGGTGATGCAGAATATGTTGCGCAGCCCGATGGACGAAGCTCCCAGGAGATCGGACTGAATGCTCAAAATATTGCGGTCGCGGCAGGTGTAATGCAGGATTGTCTCAATCCCGGCGCGTTGCTGAATCTGAATGCACAGGCTCTGGGCGCTCATGCGCGCGGAGGCTCGGGGCGAGTCGCCCACGATAATGGCATTAACCCCCAGCCTGGCAAACAGGCGAGCTCCCTCAATCTCCTTTGTGCAGTCGATTCCGTTGGGAGGGACAATCTCTACCATGGTGAGGAAGGCGCCCTGCTCAACCAAAGTTCCCACGAGCGATCGCTCCGCCAGTCTCGTGGGCGGCGTTTCGGAAATCAGTGCCGAAATCAGTGGCATTTCCGTGCTGGAGACCTCGACGGTGGGCTGCTCGTCGGTCTGCTCATCAGGCTCCCCGTCAGGTTCCCCGTCCAGGGCCCGCAGTGCCGACCGCATGGCGCGAATATGGTTGGGGGTGGTGCCGCAGCAGCCGCCAACAATCTGCGCCCCGGCCCCAATGGCCATGCGCGCGAAGCCAGCCATGTACTCCGGCGAGCAGAGGTAGATGTTGCGACCTTCGACTGCCCTTGGCAGTCCCGCGTTGGGAATTGCGGCCAGGGGCAGGGTGGTGGCCCCGCGCATGGCCTCGATTGCGGTGAGCACGGTGGCCGGGCCGGTGGAACAGTTCACGCCGACAGCGTCGGCGCCCCACTCGGTGAGCAGGGTAGCCGCGGTAGCCGCGGATGCGCCGTCGAGGCAGTTGCCGTCTTCGTCCACCGTCACCATGGCCAGCACCGGCAATTCGGGAGCGGTTTCGCGGGCGGCTTCAAGCGCTTCGCGGACCTCGTTGAGCGCCATCATGGTTTCCAGCACCAGCAGGTCCACGCCGGCCTCTGCCAGCGCTCGAATCTGCTCGGCAAATGCGGCGCGGGCCTCGTTCAGGCTGGTTATTCCCAGCGGTTCCAGTCGTACCCCCAATGGCCCAAGAGAACCAGCAACCCAGGCCTCGCCGGCCTGCTTGCCTCTGAAATGCTCCACCGCCTGGCGGGCCAGCCGAACGCCGGCGGTGTTGATCTCCGCCACTTTCTGTTGCATGCCATGGCGGGCGAGTCGGAAGCGATTCGCCCCGAAGGTGTTGGTTTCAAGAATCTGGGCGCCGGCCTGCAGATACTCCTCGTGAATGGCGAGAATCGGGCCGGGGTTGGTCAGGTTCAGTTCGTCGTAGCAGTGGTTGATGGGGATTCCGCGGGCGTAGAGCAGGGTACCCATGGCGCCATCGGCAAGAATGGGGCGGTCGCCGAAGTTGTGTTTGAATCCGGGCATCCTGCCGTCATGCTAAACCTCCCACCCCTCCCACGCCAAAGGACCAGCCTGCTTTGTTATACTTCGGTAGTCGAAAGCCGGGCAAAAACCGGTTCCGGACCCCCGGACCATTGCAAGGCCATTCCAAGGCCGATGCGATTTTTCCGGATGACCGGCAATCGCCATCCATTGAGTCGCACTGCGGTCCCGGCCGCGGAACCAAACCGCGGTACGTTCCGCGCTTTCAGTCGAGGTAAGGGATTTTGAAGATCAGAAGTCTTTATATGAGCGCTGCCGCCGCCCTCACTGTTGCAGCCGCGCTAGCCGGTTGTGGCGGCACCACCTATTTTGCAGGCCGGAATCTACCCCCCAGCGGACTGACGAATCGCGTCATGATCGCAGTTCAGAACTCCAGCGCATTTACCAAGGGCTCGCTGCTGATGGTGGATGCCTATTACGACATTCGGGGCGGCTTTAACGGCAAGCCCGCATCGTTTTCCATCACCGGTTATTCCGGGGCATTGCCTATAAGTATCCAGAACATGCCGGAAGAACAGTTAGGCGCAATCTACGGCTATGGCGACGGCAGCTTTTCATTAGCCAGCTACGGCAAGGAAAGCGTAGGGGGCACTGTCTCAGGCCTCAATGGCCTCTCCTCCAGCGTCTTTATTACCCGCAATCAGTCCTACGCCTTCGCTGCCAGCCAGATTTCTCGCGTGCTGACGGTTGTCAACCGCGGGTCCGGCGCATCCTACCCGCTGAGCCTGCCGGGCGTTTATCGAGTGAGCACGAACCCCGGTGGATCGGTAGCCCTGGCCTTTGTTCAGAACTCGAACTACATCTACTATCCGGTGCAGTTGTCGGGGGCGCAAACGATTGCGTACTCCGGCGGCCCCAGCGCCTGGCCAAAGGCAGCGGTGGACTGCGAGCCGATGAACTCGCCCGGCATGTGTCTTTTTGAGGCGGTGGATCCCACGACAGGGAACCCGCTCACCTTTGACCGGCCGGTAAAAGCCGTATTCTCCGCCGATGGCGGCACCGCCTACATTCTGAACTGCGGCCCGGAGTGCGGTGGCACAACGGCCTCGATTACGACGTTGCCCATTGCGCCTATGATCTTCCTTCTTGGCCTGCAGTCGGGCGCGCTGCCTACTCAGGCCGCGCTGAATGCGAGCACCATCGCCATACCTGGCGGCGCAAGCAATGCCCTCGTGAATACCACGACGCTCTACGTCGTCGGCCAGCAGCCGCAACAGGTGCAGGGCCAGACGTTGTTTGCCGGCAACCTGACCGTCGTGAATCTCTCCAACAACACGGCTTCGAACCCCATTCCCATAAGCGATGGCGCCCCCGGAGCGGTGAGCCGGATGCTCATGGCCGACGACAACACCCTGTGGATCGGCATGACCAAATGCACCAACGGCGTGCGCGCGGCCACTGGCCAGCCCTACGGCTGCCTGACCATGGTGAACACGACCAACAACACCATTACGCTGATTGAGCCGTATATTGGGGACGCCACGGGGATTGCCGCGGTTACCGGACTGCACAAGATCTACACGGCGGAGGGCGGGCAAGTCTATATCTACTCCACCATTGACGGCGCCTCGATTGACAACCAGTACGTCACCGTTACCGGCACAGCCTATGACGTTGCCTACCTGGATGCGGAATCCGACTCGAACAACACTGTCTACTGATTTCGAGAACCAATGACTGACGCCACCGCGACCGACTCTCCGGCGACCGACGTTCTTGCCATCGCCGCCCACCGCGACGATGTGGAGCAGACATGCGGCGGTACTCTGCTCCGCATGGCCTCGCGCGGGCTTCGCACCTCGATTCTCGATCTTACGCAGGGCGAGGCGGGGACGCGCGGCACTGCGGAAGACCGGGCCAGGGAAGCGGTGGATGCCGCGCAGTTGCTCGGGGTCAGTTGGCGTCAGGCTCTCGACCTGCCCGACGGAGCGATTGAGAACTCCCTGGAAAATCGCCTCAAGATTGTGCGCGTCCTGCGCATGCTTCGGCCCCGCGTAGTGATTCTGCCTTACTGGCAGGCTCGCCACCCCGACCACGCGATTACCGCAACGCTCGGCTACGAGGCATGCTTCCTCTCCGGCCTCGCCAAAGTGGATACAGGATCGGCCCCGCACCGCCCCTTCAAGATCGTCTATGCCAGCCTCTACGCGGACGTCCGTCCGAGCTTCATCATGGACATAACACCATTCATTGAACAGCGCCATCTGGCCTTGATGGCCTATCGATCGCAATATGCGAACCAGGCGGCCGGGAGCGGGCTATTTGTGGCGGAAGATGAGATTCGCGAGCGCACGTTTGCCGAGGCCCGCCATTACGGACTGCTCGCCGGTGTCCGCTACGGCGAGCCCTTTGTGCAAAAGGAAGTAGGCCTGGTTGACGATCTCACCCTGCTGCCCGTCCAATCCGTCTAACCGGCACTCAATGCGCGGAGTCGAATGCGGATGGCCCTTCTCACTTCTCTTGCGCTATAAGTCTCTCTTATCATTCAACAAAATAGAATAACTTTGCGTTATGCCATATGTTGCCTGACACTGGCAACAGGGGCAGCCTATGACGCAAACCTGGGACACGCATGCTTACGAAAAGAACGGTGCATTTGTGCACGGATTGGCCGGCGGGGTGCTGGAATGGTTAGACGCGAAGCCGGCCGAATCCATCCTAGACCTCGGCTGCGGAGACGGCCAGTTGACTCAACGCATCGCCTCGACTGGCGCCCACGTGATTGGCGTGGATACTTCGCTGGAGATGGTCGGGGCGGCGCGCTCCCGCAGCGTCCAGGCCGACGAAGGCTCAGCCGAATCGCTCCCTTACCCCTCCGCCTCCTTCAACGCCGTGTTCTCGAACGCCGCCCTGCACTGGGTCCGCGACCAGGACGCCATGATTTGCGAAGTCCGCCGCGTCCTGAAGCCAGGCGGCCGTTTTGTGGCCGAGATGGGAGGCCACGGAAACATTGCGGCTATTCGTGTGGCGCTGATGGCAGTGCTTGCGCGCCACGGCCACGCAGATCGCGAAGATGGCGTCAACTACTATCCCACTGCGGACGCTTATGCCCGCCGCCTCGCGCGCCATGGTTTTCATGTCGAGCGGATGGCTCTGATTCCACGGCCTACGCCGCTGGCTGAAAGCGGGATGGCCGGATGGCTGCGCACCTTCCGGCGCGGCGTGCTTGACGGCCTGCCCCAGGCAATTCGCGAGCCGGTTGTAGCCGAGACGGTAGCCTTGCTTGCTCCAGCCCTCCGCAGCGAAGATGGCGCCTGGACCGCCGACTATGTTCGCCTGCGCTTCGTCGCCACAGCTTGAAAGCAACCGAGATCAACGGCTGAAAAGCAAGTGTCCGCCTACGGCAATCAGGGTAACCGCGAAGATGCGCCGCAGCCAGACTTCTGGAATATGTTGCGCTCCCAAAGCGCCAAAATATCCGCCGACCAGAAACCCCGCCGCCAGCAGCAGCGCAACTCGAATGTCGGCGTTGCCCTTGCGGTAGTACTCGAGGAAGGCGAACGCGCCCACTGGCAACAGCAATGCGCCAATGGATGTGCCCTGGGCTCTGTGCTGGCTCATCCCTAGTAGCCAGATGAGCGCCGGTACAAACAAAATGCCGCCGCCGATCCCAACCACGCCGGAAACGATTCCCACGGCGAAGCCAACCAGCAGAATAATCGAGGTCATGCTGCCTCCTTGCGGAGCGCATTGTGAACAGCGCCCGACCCGCGCCTTCAGGTTAAACCATGGCCAAAAGACCGGCGCCAGGGGCGACGCGATAGCTGAGGCAGTGGCTCGTGGCTCGGCCGCACGCCGTGGAACTGGGTAGAAACGGTAATCATTCCGGGGAGCTTTCCGCAGTCGCGGCAGCTCCCCGGACGCTTTTGGGGCTTATTGCTTGCCTAACCTACGGGAGACTACTCCGGCAAATGCGCCGCCGAGGCTCGGCGCCAGCAGGAACAGCCATACCTGGTGCAACGCCTTGCCGCCGACGAACAGTGCCGGTCCGAGGCTCCGCGCGGGGTTTACGCTCACGCCCGTGATGCGAATTCCGAAAATGTGAATAGCCACCAGCGTGATGCCGATGGCAAGGCCGCCGAATCCGGCTTGCGCTTGCTCATGCGTCGAGTAAAGAACCACCATCACGAAGATCCACGTGGCGACAAATTCGAAGGCCAATGCGGTGAGCAGGTCGTAGCCTCCCTGGTAGCCAGGTCCCCATCCGTTTTGGCCCAGCCCGCTGACGGCTGCGCTGTAGCCTCCAGGTACGCCGCTGGCGATGCCGTATACCACGCTGGCGGCGAGTATTGCGCCCAGGAACTGGGCCAGCCAATAGCCAAGCATGTCCTTGGCCTTCATGCGTCCCGCCGTCCAGGCACCGAGAGTGACAGCCGGGTTGATGTGGCAGCCGGAGATGTGCCCAAAGGCATACGCGGCTCCGATAAGCGCAAAGCCGAACGCGAAGGCGATTCCAACAATTCCTACCTTGTCACCGGCAACGACTGCCGTGCCCACGCCAAAGAGCACCAGGATAAAGGTGCCTACAAATTCCGCCCGAAGCCTCATATCGATCCACTGCTTCATTCTTCAGTTTCCTCCTGCCTGCTGGTTAGGTCCCCGTGCGTGCCGGAGCCATTCGCGTTGCCTGTCCGCAGGGAAATCGTCGGGGCGGCAGAGCCGAGATCTGCATTGCCGCCGGTTAGGGAGAATGATGCCGCTGCGTAGCCAGGGTGCGTGCATGGAGTTTTGCAAAGTGTGCCATGCCGAGTCAAGGAAAACAATCGGGTGGGTGAATCATTGAACCCGGACACGGCGCCCGGCGGCTTCGCCAGCTCAAATTCACACAACGTTTGCAATCTATTTGCCAGATTGCAGTACTCTGTTAACGGTTCCGTGCGGCCCCAGTAATTGCAGTCTATCGGCCGCCGGGCGAGGGCAGACCGGTTGAGCCAAACAGTATTTGTACTGGAAGACGACGCCGATATTTCACGGCTGGTGCAGCATCACCTGGAAGCCTCGGGATTTGCGGCACGCCTCTATCACACCCCCACCAACCTGATTCCCGATGCCGAGCGCCAGGCGCCCGCGCTGTTTCTGTTGGACATTATGGTGCCCGGCGGCGATGGCCTGGACGTTTGCCGCAGGCTGCGCAATCACCCCGCGCTTTCCACCGTCCCCATCATCTTCCTCACCGCCCGTGCAGGGGAGAATGACCGGGTTCTCGGGTTGGAACTGGGCGCTGACGACTACATTACCAAGCCTTTTGCCACCCGCGAACTGGTGGCGCGCGTCAAGGCCGTCTTGCGCCGGTTTGAGCGGCCCACAACTCCTTCCGTCATCAGCTTTGAAGAGGTGATTGTGGACGCCAACGCCATGCAGTTGAAGGTGCGCGGCGAGCTTACCACCACCACAGCCACCGAGTTTCGCCTGCTTGACTACCTGGCGCGCCACCCCGGCAGGGTATTCAGCCGCGACCACCTGCTCGACGCAGTTTGGGGAGATGCGCGCTTCGTTACTCCGCGATCGGTGGATGTGTATGTGCGCCGCATCCGTGAGAAAATCGAGGTCGATCCTGAGAATCCGCGCTACCTGAAGACGGTTCGTGGCGCAGGTTACCGCTTCGAAATGCCGAAGGGCGAGTAACCGGGAGCGAAAATCGGGCGCATCGGAAGCCAAACGCGTTCGAATCTGCCGCATGGGAGCCCCGTCGATTGACCCGCAAAGTATTCACCAAGCTGCTCGGGCTCTTCGTCCTGCTGCTGGTCTTCCAGACAGTGGTGATGGAGTTCGTCTTCCGGCGTCTTGTGTCCGCCAACATGGACGGCCACGCGGCGAGCGACGCGCTGCATCTGCTGGCTCACAGGGCGCTGTGGTCCGGGCTGGTTGCGCTGGCTGTAGCCATCCCGGTGGCGGCGTGGGCGGCAAGCCGCATTTCCGCGCGGCTGGATCGGGTGGTGGCCTTTGCCCGCCGCATCGCGGAGGGGGATTTGAGCGCCCGCCTGGACCACCGAGGCGCAGATGAGCTCTCTGCCATGGAGGCCGCGCTGAACCAGACCGCCGAGCGCCTGGGCGGCAGTTTTGCCGAAATCGAGAGCCGCCGCCACGAACTGGCCGCCATGCTCGATTCGATGCAGGAAGCGGTGGTCGCCATCACTCCCGAGGGGAATGTGCGCTGGTCGAACGCGGTGATGCAGCGCATTGCCGGCACGCAGATCCACCCCGGCCGCCCGCTGGTCCATTCCGTGCGCGACCCCGACGTGCTGGCCTGCGTCCGCGCCGCTCTGGATCGGCATGAGGTTCGATTTGGTCGCGCCAGCTCGCTGATGCCGGGCCGAATCTTTGAAATCAACGCCGCGCCGCTGCCCAGCGATGGTGCCCTGGTTGTGATGCACGACGTCACGGCAATCGAGGCCGCCGAAAAGTCCCGCCGCGAGTTCGTAGCCAATGTCAGCCACGAATTGCGCACCCCGCTCACTTCCATCCAGGGATACGTTGAGACCCTGGTTGAAGACCCGATGCCGAATCCGGAGACAACCCGCGAGTTCCTCGGCGTCATCCTGAAAAACGCAACGCGAATGAACCGCCTCACCGAGGACTTGCTTGCATTGGCCAGCGTTGAGAGTCCGGATTACAAGGTTACCCGCCAGCCCACCCGTGCCTCCGCAATGCTGCAGGATGCAATCGAGTCTCTGGGGGGAATCGTTGTCGACTCGGATGTGGAACTGGAGTCTGGCGGCGCGCCGGAGGTGTTGGTAATGGCGGACCCGGATGCCATGAATCAGGTCTTCGGAAATTTGATTGAAAACGCCCTCAAATATGGCAAGGCAGGTCGCCGCATACACATTGCCGCACAACTGTTGGTGTCTGAGGTCGAGTTCACAGTTCAGGACTTTGGACCGGGCATCGCATCGGAGCATCTCGACCGGATATTCGAGCGCTTTTACCGAATTGACAAGGCGCGCTCCCGGGAATCCGGAGGCACCGGCCTCGGACTAGCCATCGTCAAGCACATCGTCCAGGCCCATGGCGGAAGCATTTGGGCCGAAAGCGAACTGGGGTCGGGAGCCCAATTCCACTTCACGCTGCCCCTTGCGCCGGTTTCGCCCGTCGCCGCAGCTCCTGCGGTTCCGCAACAGACGCCGCCAGTATGATATTCGACTATCGCGTTACGCTAGCGTCTGGTAGCGGACGACGCGACTCGCGCCCAGCGATATCACCCAAACCGCGGCGGCGAGAAAAACCGTGGAGCTGATGCGCATCCACAACAGTCCGCCGACCAGCGGCCTTGCAGTAAAAGCGTGAATGCCGTAACCCAGCGCGCCGCCGGCTGCCAGGCTCAGGACATGCAGCGCGCTCCATCTTGCTTGTCGCGAAAAGTGCGTGACCAGAACGAGGAAGACCGCGTCGATCGCCAGCAACGCATCCACCGCGGCCCAACCCCAATTCGGCGGAGTGTACATCACTCCCATGCCCAGCGCGAACGCAACGGCTCCTGAAATCCATGGGCTAGGCACTCTACCGTCGGCCACGCGCGATCTCCGCGCCGGAATCAGAAATGCACACACCATCAGCAACACGGCAAGTACTGCCGCGCTAAGGAGCTGCGCATGGGATGCCACGAACTGGTTCTGCTTGAACCCGATGCCGAAGCTCGCAGCTGAACCAAGCAGGAACACCAGAGCGACGACCGAATCACCCACCCGCCCGAGCCACGGCGTTTCAGCCTCGGCAGGGAAAAGCGCCTCCACTAGCGCAATTGAGACGCCCATGCTCCAGAATGTGTGAAGGTTGAACATGAACACTGTCCACCATCCTCCGATGCCCAGCG
>Ga0302267_10000509_pt1 | contig 52507 bp, 45 predicted proteins | sample III_Bog_E1_3_FD_194555 | JGI IMG/M metagenome (GOLD analysis project Ga0302267, IMG submission 194555) | Peat permafrost microbial communities from Stordalen Mire near Abisko, Sweden - III_Bog_E1_3 | ecosystem: Environmental > Terrestrial > Soil > Wetlands > Peat | place: Sweden: Abisko...
AGCAACGCGTCCCTCAGCGACCCGGGCAACACAGCCCTTGCGAACCAGGTCGAACTCGTGTTCCGCGGCGACACGCTGCGCGGCCTGTTGCTCAACGCCTACGCCTTTGGCTTCATGGGCCAGATCGCCCTCTTCGGGGCAATCGCGGCTTTCGTGCTGGCCCTGGCGATGCTCTTCCTCGTGCTCCTCGGGATCCGCCACTACCTTCAAATAGATCCAGAGGTCAGCATCTAGCTGCGTAGTCACACGAAGAAAAGGTAGACGGGACCGGGTTGCTGGTTGGCCCGACGACGCGCCCATCGAAAACACCCGCGCTCTCGCCTTTCAAGCGATCACTCTCTCGCATCGATTCCTCGACTCGCCAACGAAAGTTCGCGACATTGTGAAGTTCTTCATCGTTCATGCCGGTCCCCACGCTCTTCCCCACCTAGATGTTCGACAAGACCCATGATGTCGCTGGTGTAGCCCACGACTCGGCATCGCGGTGAAATTTGAACGTCATCGTCATACGGGCCATGTGCGAGTCACGGCATCCCTGCTTCAGGCGAGATCCTGGGTTCGGACGTCGTCGCTTGCGCGCAGTGGGCGGCGGAGGCGATCCTGGGCGAGCGCGGCACCGACGAGGATGAGCAACGCGCCCACCGGCTCGTTCCAACTCAACGATTCGCCGAGAAACGCGACGCCGACGGCGACGGCGAAGATGGGCGTGAGGTACGTGACGCTGCTGGCGATGGTTGCGGGAGCGTGGCGAACAATGTGGAAGTTAAGTATGTAGGCGACGCCGGTGCCGAGGATACCGAGGGCACCCAAGGCCATGAGCGACGACAGCGGGCGATGTGCCTGGACGTGGCCGAACACGAGGGAAAAGGGCAACAGCTGCAGGGTCCCGCACAGGACCTGACCCGTGGCCAAGGCGACCGGCTTGTCGGGCAACCTGCCGAGGTGGCCACGGGCGTACGAGAAACCGAAGCCGTAACATATGACGGCAACGAGGCATGCGCCAATGCCCAGCAGCTGGCTCTTGCCGAAGCCGTTCCAGGCTCCGATGACCACCACCACGCCGATCAAGCCGACGACCAGCCCGCCAATGACTGTCGAACTGTACGGCTCTTGGCGCAAGATAAACACGGCGACAATCACCGTGGCAAGCGGGGTGAAGGCGTTGATGAGCCCCGCCAGCACCGCCGAGATGTGGGTCTCACCGTAAGCGAAGAGGGTGAAAGGGACGCTGTTCAGCAGCGCCGAGAGGACGAATAGGTGGCCCCACGTCTTCAGATTCCGAGGCAGCGGCGTGCGGGTAAATACGGCGATCAAGAGCAGCGTGGCGGCGCCCGCGACGAGCCGGGCGAAGGCGACATCCACGGGCGACATCGAGCGCAGCCCGAGCTTGATCCACCAGAATGAACAACCCCAGATTGCTCCGAGAAGCACGAACCACGTCTGCCACGCCACGACGACGTGCCGTCGGCCCGTCGTGACACCCAGCGCCGTGGGCGATTTCCTCATGGGCGTCGGTGAGCGCCTTCCACCGCGAGCAATGTCTCTTTCACCTCTGGGCCCCATCGGTAGCCACCCAGCGCTCCATCGGAGCGCACCACCCGATGGCACGGGACTACGAGGGCCACTGGATTACTGGCGCACGCTCTAGCCACCGCTCGCACCGCGGTTGGCTCTCCAATCATCGTCGCCACGTCGGCGTAGGACCTGGTTTCACCCGATGGGATGACCCGGAGCGCACTCCACACGCGCGCCTGAAAAGCAGTCGCGGCGATATCGAGGGAAATTGGTGGAGGGTTCGTGAGTCCCAGCGTGCGCGACAAGACGGCGTGTGATTCTTGGGAGAGTAATTTGTCATCACGACGAAAATCGGCCAGCGGGAACTCGGCGCGCACTTCAGTGACCAGTGCTGCTTCGTCGCCGATGCGTACGGCCACGAGACCCGCGTTCGTTGCCGCCACTAAGACCTGGCCAAGATCCGACGCAAGAACCGTGTAGTAAATACGTTCGCCGCGTCCGCCGTCGCGCCAACGCCGAGGAGTCATGCCCAGTCCGGGCTTCGCCTGGGCGTAGGCGACACTGTTGGAATTAAAGCCGACTTCATACACCGCCGAGGTCACGTCAGTACCACTGCGTAGCTCAGAGCGCAGGCCTTCGATGCGACGAGCTTTCCCGTACTGGTGTGGACTGACGCCCATTTCCCTACTAAACGTGCGCTGCACGTGTGACGGACTCAGTCCAACCAAATCTGCCAACTCCAAGAGCGTGGGAACCTTGCCGGGCTCCTCGAGTCGACGGCAGAGTTTCGTCACCCACTCGGTCACTCCACTGACAGCAGCGTCGGGCATGCATCGACGACACGCGCGGTATCCGGCGTCGCGCGCGCTTTGTGGGTCGCCGAAAAACTCGACATTCTCACGGCGCGCTCGTCGCGCCGAGCACGAGGGCCGACAATAGATACCAGTTGTGCGCACGGCGAAGATGAATCGTCCGTCATCACGTTGGGACCGCTCCTCCACCGCACGCCAGCGTTCGTCTTCGAGCTCACTCGCTGAGGACAACACAACGCGCGTCATCAAAACACCTCCGCGAGCCGCGAGGGATGGACTCGATCTCCAAGACCGTAGAAGTCGAGAAAGCTCATAATCAACGGTCGCCAGCGGTCGGGAGAGATATGGTGTCGAAACTCCGGGTCGAGTAACTCTTCTTCCACGTGTACTCGAAGAATCTGCACTTCGATGCACGCCGAATAGTCCTCAATCGCACCGACGGAATGAATTGCGGTGACCTTCGCCTCCAGTTGAATTGGAACGTCCATCACTCGAGAAGGGCGCACGAGGTCCGAAGGACCCGCGCTCAGACCCGCCTCGGCGAATTTGTCCTTCACGTGCCGAAAGCCCATCTCTTTTTTGTAACCCGGAACGGGATCCATTCCCGTCGTCAGCGCGAGACGGTCCACCGCCGCTGCTTGGTCAACGGAAGGGAGATTCAAAACGCACTCTCCATCTCGTTGCAAATTGGCAAAAGTTTGGCCCCGAGTTCCAAGGCCTAGAACACCAGTGAGGCCCAGCCACCACGCCGATGACATGGGAGCGAGATTCACAGATCCATCTTGATTCATAGTGCTTATGAGTACAACCGGGGTTCCGAGATAGAGGATTTTTGGGGTTATGACCGTGTGCATGCCTACGACGGTATCGACCAGGACACTTGGCCTTCTACCTGAATCATGCGGTCAAACTAAAAAAAGTGATTCGCCCCGGGCGTTGTCGAAGGCTTGGCCGCCTAGAAATGAATTGCTCTCCATAAGGCCCGTTGAGGATCGGTCTTGGTCAACGTCCCTCACAGGTCGTGAATGATCACTCGGGAACGCAGCGGGCAAGTTTTCCGCGCCTGACAGCGCGAGAAAAATCTCGGCGGCACGGCGCTGGGCGCAATAGTGCGAAACCCATTCTGAGGGGGGTGGTATGAAAGCCAGCTCGACCGATGGGCCTTCGAGCGACGCCTGAGTTCCCCTACGGTGTCGCCTTCCAGGTCAAGGAACGATGTTTCACTCGCTTACTTCGCCAGCTGCGAGTGGTCTTGGGAGTTCGCGTTCGCGATCACGGGCGAGCGCGGACCGTCGGTGAACCGAGCGTTACTCCAACGGGTAATGGGGCGGTCGTGACGAACCAACGATTTCGATGACCAATTGGAGAGACTCCCAAGGTGTCGGGATCGAGACCCGAGCGGCCCACCCTTCATTGGTTCTATCTCTGTTGAACCGTGACAGATCGACAACGCAGGTTCTGTTGTTCAGAAACACCAAATGCGCGACCCGATAACGCCTGATCCTTGACACACCGCCCTTCCTAGGCGTCGAGTTTGGACGTCGAAGAAGTGGTACGTGCTAACGGACGTAAGCCAAATGGACCAACGTTGTGACGCCGTGACCATGGTGATGAGAGAAGGATTCTCCGTCACCGCTATCACGGCACGATTGAAACTGAGAGTTCACCACGATGACGTCATCACCCAACTCGCGAACGAAAATGAAGGTCACAATTCGGCCGGCAAACGATTCCTGGTGACGCTCCCCGATTGACCCCGGGTCGGGTCGACGAGAGCCTGAATGCGACGATTGGGTGAGCATTCGAGACGTAATCAATCGCGCGGCGCGTGGTTACTCTTGAGAACAGATGAAGGAGAAGCAATCCCAACCGGGGTCATTCACCGCCCTCGAGTTGACCGAGGCCGCCACGCTGGCCCCCACCGAAGTGCTCTCACATCTCGCTAGCGGTTTAGAGGGACTGAGCCAAACTGAGGTCGATTGCCGCGTCCGCGAATTCGGAGCGAACGTGCTCGCGATCCACCGCGTGAGAGCCAGCGTCGTCCTATGGCGCCAGCTGAAGAATCCGATCCTGATCCTCCTACTCGGCGCCGCGTTGGTTTCAGGACTCACCGGCGGGGGAACCAACGCGATCATCATCGCCGTGATCGTCCTACTGAGCGTCGGGCTCGGGTTCTTCAACGAGTTTCGCGCGGCCGTGGCCATGTCGACGCTTCGCTCCAAGATCAGTCAGAACGCCACCGTGCATCGTGACGGCACCGTCGCGCAAATACCGGTCACCGAGCTCGTGCCGGGTGATGTCGTCACGCTCAACCTGGGCACACTGGTCCCGGCCGACGTGCGACTACTCAGTGTCGATGAGTTCGAGTGTGACGAAGCCGTTCTGACCGGTGAGTCCATGCCAGCGCCAAAATCCGAGATCGCCGTCGCCAAACCTGATGCGTCGAGCCTCGCAAACTGCGCGTACATGGGAACAATCGTCCACCAAGGTTCCGCCCTCGCCGTCGTCGTCCAGACAGGCACCCGCACCGCCTTCGGTCGGATCGCCACGGGCGTCACCGACAACCAGGGCCAGAGCGCCTTCGAAGTCGGCTTGGCTAAATTCTCGCGCTTCCTCTTCCTCGTTGCTGCACTACTGACGATCTTCATCTTCGCCGTGAACATCATCCTGTCGCGCCCGCTCATCGAGGCCCTCCTCTTCTCACTCGCCATCGCCGTAGGTATCGCGCCTGAGATGATGCCCGCCATCGTGACGGTGAGCCTCTCGTCGGGATCGCGTGCCCTCGCAGCGAAGAAGGTCTTGGTAAAGCGGCTCGTAGCGATTGAGGACCTGGGCAACATCGAACTGCTGTTCACGGACAAGACCGGAACCCTCACCGAAGGCGTGATCACGTTCGAGCACGCCTTGAACGTCGACGGGGAGAGCGCCGATCGGCCGCTACTGCTGGGACTGGTGTGCAACGAGTCGACGATGTCCGAGACGGGCCCGGTGGGCGGCAACTCGCTCGACCAAGCCCTCTGGATCGCGGCCGCTGCTGGACATGACGACCTCGTTCACGAGACCTCGACGTTTGAGCGAATCGCCGAGCTGCCGTTCGACCACGAGCGCCAGATGTGCTCGGTACTGGTTCGCGGCGCCGATGGCGCCCTCAAACTCGTGACCAAAGGCGCCCCTGAGGTAGTGCTCGAGCAGTGCGTCAACGTCGACGACTCGGTTCGCGCCGTCCTCGACGCACTGTTCGCCGACGGCGAGCGGGTGATTGCCGTCGCGAGTCGAGATCGCGGCGTGGTGTTGACCGTGGGCGTGAAGGACGAAGTCGAGCTCACGCTGGAGGGTTTCCTCACCTTCGCCGACAAGCCCAAGAGCGACGCCGGCGCGTCGCTCGCGAAACTCCAACAGCTCGGTATCGATGTGAAGATCATCACGGGCGACAACGGGCAGGTGGCGGCCAAGGTCTGTCGTGATATTGGTGTCGCCTGCGCGGGCGTCGTGAACGGCACCGAAGTAGCGGCCATGAGCGACGACGAACTCGAGGCCGCGATACCCACGACCACCGTATTTTCCCGCATCGGCCCGGACCAGAAGTCACGAATCATCAAGGTGGCACGAAGGACCGGACGCGATGTCGCCTTTCTGGGCGACGGCGTCAACGACGCCGTCGCTCTGCATCACGCGGACGTCGGCATCTCCGTCGACTCAGGAACCGACGTCGCCAAGGACGCCGCCGACGTAGTGCTACTGGACAAGGACCTCGGCGTTTTGGCGGAGGGCGTGATGGAGGGCCGACGGATCTTCGCCAACACCATGAAGTACGTCCTGATGGCCACGTCGTCGAACTTCGGCAACATGTTCAGTGCCGCCGGAGCCTCGGCGTTTCTCTCCTTCCTCCCGATGCTGCCCTCGCAGATTCTGCTCAACAACCTGCTGTACAATGCAGGTCAGCTCGCGATACCCACCGACCGCGTCGACGTGGAGGCTCTTGCGCGACCCGCCGCCTGGGACCTGCGCTACATCCGTCGCTTCATGGCCGTCTTCGGCCCGATTAGTTCAATCTTCGACTTCGTCACCTTCTACGTCATGCTCTCGCTGCTTCACGCCGGCCACGTGGAGTTCCGTACCGGATGGTTCGTCGAGTCCATCGCTACCCAGACCTTGGTGGTCTACGTCATCCGCACTCGGCGGGTTCCGTTCTTCAAGAGCCGTCCGAGCGTGGCCATGATCCTCGTGCCGACCGGAGCGGCGATCGTAGGCGCCCTGCTTCCCTACACGGGGTTGGCCCACCTCTTCGGCTTCTCCGTGTTGCCTACGAAGTTCTTCCTCCTCTTGTTCGGCATGGTCGTCGTGTACCTCGCACTGGTCGAATATGCCAAGCTCCGGTTCTTCCAATCCCAATCACCGCGTCTCGCGGTCACCACCACGACTGACTCCCAGCGCCTCAATCGTCGGATCATGAGGCGAGCGTCCCGATTCATCCGCCACGAGGGCCCGACGCTGCGCTGAGTGCGCACGACCGCGCGTCTCTCCCGTCAGGCCACTTACTCCGTTAGGGGATGGGCAAGACCGTTCACGGGGTCAATCGAGCGAGGATCCTTTCCTCCTAGTTGCGAGGGACAATGCCGTCTCGGACTTGTGAATGTCGTGACCGCCCCGGGCCTCACTTCAGGCCATCAACGTGCGCAACATTGCAAAACCAATTCGACGAGCGACAATACCGACTTGCAAATCAATTGGCCCCTGAACTCGCCCTTCATCAATTTGAACAATGCAGACGATGGCGGCGCCGAGAAGTGATGACTATCGCCCCTAATTTGCCAGGACTCAGCGGTGACAGTCTTCGTAGGTGAACGAGAGGAGTGCCCCCGTGCCAGCTACTGCGAAGCCGAGCACCCACCGATGGGCGGTCCTGGCGGTGGTATGCGTATCGGCTCTCATTATCAACGTCGACAATACGATCCTCAACGTTGCATTGCCCACGCTCGTAAAGGACTTGCACGCCACTTCAAGTGCGCTGCAGTGGATTGTCGATTCCTACGCAATGGTGTTCGCTGGGTTGTTGCTGGTTGGAGGTAGCTTCACTGATCGGTTCGGCCGCAAACGCTTCTTCCTCTTCGGATTAATCATCTTCGCGAGTGGATCCATCGGAGCCGCAGTTTCGGGATCCGTGGCGCTGTTGATTACGTGGCGCGCAGTGATGGGCCTCGGTGCGGCGCTCACGATTCCCGCGTCGCTTTCGATCGTGAATGACGTCTTTCGTGATCCGAGTGAACGAGCGAGGGCAATCGGCGCCTGGGGCGCGACTATTGGACTCGGCATCGCCATCGGCCCGATCGCGGGAGGTCTCTTGCTGTCGCGCTTTTGGTGGGGCTCAATCTTTCTCGTCAATGTGCCGGTGGTAATCGCCGGCGTTCTCGGAGCGCTCTTTCTCGTGCCCGATTCGAAAAACCCCGCCGCGGCGCCTCCGGATCCTGTCGGAGCCGCTCTGTCGATCGTCGGCTTAGGTCTCCTGCTCTGGTCAATCATCGAAGGACCGACAATGGGCTGGACCTCGGGCGCCGTTCTCGGTGTCTTGGCCGCCAGCCTCGTGGTCCTCGGCTCATTCGTTGGATGGGAGGCTCACAGCTCTCACCCGATGCTCAAGCTCAGTCTCTTCTCGAATCGCCGGTTCTCAATCGCCGCGCTCGGCGAAACACTCGGGACATTTGGACTCCTCGGCGCGTTGTTTGTCCAAACGCAGTTCCTACAGTTCGACCTGGGCTATTCGCCGCTGCAGGCCGGACTACGCATCTTGCCAATCGCCGCCACGCTGGTCCTTGTCGCCGTCTTCTCGCCGTTCTTCGTTCGCCTCATCGGCGTCAAGTTCACCGTCGCCGCGGGCCTCGCGTCGATCGCCGGCGGTCTTTGGCAGGTCTCGACAGTGTCAACGGTCACGACCACGTACGGCCAGGTCGTACCCGGCCTGCTGTTGCTCGGTCTCGGCGCCGGCCTCTTGCTACCCACGGCAACGAACTCGGTGGTCGGCTCGCTCCCTCAGGGAGATTCCGGGATTGGTTCGGCGAGCAATGCCGTGGCACTCCAGGTTGGTGGCGCGCTCGGCGTCGCCGTGATCGGAAGCACACTGGCGACGCGCTATCAGAGTCGGCTCACCGCGGCGCTCCACGGCCATCCCGTTTCATTGACAGTACGAAAAGAGATCCTGGGATCCTTAGGCGGCGCACTCGCCGTAGCGCGGAGCGTCGGCGGTGAGACCGGAGCGCTGCTGGCCCGTGCCGCGCGGAGCGCGTTCATGAGTGGAGTTGAAGTGGCCTTCGTCGTGGGAGCGATCGCGGCCGTCGTGGGCGCCACGATCATGATCGCGCGACTACCTTCTAAGGCCGGCGAAACCCTGACGACAATTCACGAGAGCCCGAATTGAACCGGGGCCACGAGCACTGAGGTGGCCGCGCGAATGCAACTCCCAATGCCAAGCAATCCGCTCTTGAGAGAGACCGAGCACATTACGAATTGCAATGAGCGGCCGAGCGCCGTTCGGCGATCCTTCTCGCGAACGTGTCGGTTCATTCATTCATCAACACGCGATTCGTGGAGCAGGCAATGTCGAATCCGCGACGGTGCTCAGTCCTGAGTTCCGACTTCCTTCTTGAGGTTGTCGAGTGTGTCATCTGCCAGAAGTTGACGAATCACGCTGACGGGATGATGTTGTTCGAAGGCTCTCGTCATCTGCTCGGCGTCACCGGAAGCACCGATCAACAAGAGCGCTGAGGTCCCCGGGGTCAATTCAGACTTCACTTGGTCGACGAGTTCCTCGTCGAGCCCCGTTCTCTTCATCGCTTCGCCGATCAGCGCTCCCCCGCCCATACCGCCGAGCCATCCGCCCAAGAACCACGCTGGAGGAAACCACCAAAACAGAAGAAGACCTAAAAGACTGCCGTAGAAAGCGCCGAGCGCGACTGAACCGTGAGGAGTGTGGATCGACACGAGGCCGCCCTTGTGCTTCTCGACTATCGCGACATCATCGGTCCAGGCATAGTCCAACTCCTCGAGTGCTCGCACCGACGCCATCGCACTTTGCGCTCCGTAGGTGCTGTCAAATTTCAGCATTATCAGTTCAGCCATCAGTACTCTCTTCTCTCAGAAACTGCAACCACGCCACCCATTGTCAACCCTCCCACACCGGTGACGCCGTCAGCGAATCGCCCGAGCTCCATCCGTCACCACTTCGTCTTTCTTCTCGGGAGGTCACTATCCGCTTCACCTGCCTTGAATTACGGAACCGATTCGTCAACCATCAGTCTGCTTTAGAAGCCCACTTGATGACAGTGAACGTCGGCAAAATGGAATCGAACGCGCCTCGTATGAATTGGCCACAACCAGGCCGAGTCCGGAGACGTCGAACCTGTTGTCGGTTCATCCGAGTAATCGGTGAGGACGCGACCTGGATGAGAGTGTTCGAATCGGAAGGCGGTCGGTCACCGGCTCTTCGCGACCGAACTTTCGGTGTTCAATGGCAGCGTCCGCAATCGTCGACCAGTCAGATCAAAAATCGCGTTGGCGATGGCTGGCGCCAACGCAATCATTGGTGTTTCGCCCGCACCGGCCGACGCCTGGTCGGGCCGGTCCAATAGGACCACCTCGATGGCGGGGACGTCTCGGAACCTCGGCACGCGATAATCGCTAAAGGATCCGTTCGTGATCACACCCTCACGAAAGCGAATCGCTTCGAATAACGCGCCGCCCAGGGCCATGACCGTGGCGCCCTCGATCTGGTTGATCACGGTGTCGGGATTGACGACGGCGCCACACTCGTAGGCGGTGACGAGTCGAAGCACGCGCGGGCTCCCCTCGACGTCGCGAACCTGCGCGACGGTAGCGATACGCCCACCCTTCTCGACACCGCACGCGATGCCCTGGCCCACGCCGGAGCCGTCACGTACCCAGCCGAATCGCTCAGCCGCCGCGCGCAGCACCGTGACGAGTCGCTCGTCGTCGAGATTATCGACGCGGAACTCGACCGGGTCGCGCCCGAGTTCGCGGGCGAGCTCGTCCATCTGCGACTCGCGCGCGAAGTTGTTGGCGGTCGCGGCGAGCGCCCGATACGACGCCTGGGCGAGCGGACTCGTCGAAGGCTGGTAGTCAATTCGAAGGTTCGCCACGCGATACGGGGTCGCGATCGCCGCGGGTCCGGCGTTGAAGTTGGTGAACGTCCAGGCCATGAGCTCGCCGCTCCGTCCCGCGGCGCTCGACACGTCAACGATCGCCGCGGGACGCAACGTGCCGACCGTGAACTCCTCGTGGCGCGACCACGTGACCTTGACGGGTCCGCCGACCTCTCGGGCCAAAATCGCCGCTTCGCTCGCGACGCCACCGCCGTGTTTACCGCCGAAGCCTCCACCGGTCGGCGGTACGATGACCCGCACCAGCTCCTCGTTGAGGTCGAGCGACGCCGCGACCTGGGCGCGCGTCGAGAAGGGGGTCTGGGTCCCGACCCACACCGTGAGTCGCCCATCGTCGTCCCAGACCGCCAGTGCACTACGGGTCTCAAGGGGCGCGGGCGCGATGTAGGCGGTCGTGTACGTGGCCTCACGGCGCAGCACCGCCGTCGCGAAGGCCCCGTTGGGATCTCCCTGCTCGACGTGGACCGGACTGGGCCAACCACCAGCGTCAGCCATCGGGTGGTCACGCAGGAACTCTTCCAGATCGTCGTTCGATGGTGCGGGGGGTACGTCCCAAGTGGGTCGCAGACTGGCGAGTGCCGTGCGCGCCATGATCGGGTCGCCGGCCACGACGCCAACCAGCGCGTGCGTGCGCACGAAGACCACGTCGTCACGATCGTCCAGGGCACTGGCGTCGAGATCACGAAGCGTCGCGCCGAGGGCCGGGGGTCGCAGCACGGCGCCGTAGCGCAGGCCGCGAACGGTGAGGTCCGACACGAAACGTCGCGCGCCCGTGACCGCGTCAATCATTCCTTCGGGCACGTGCGGCGTGCCGGCCAAATGCCACTCGGTGCCCGCCAGGACAGCTGGTTCGCCAGTGACGATTTCGACCTGGCGCAGACCAGCTCGCATCGGCAGCAAGGTCCGCGCGTAGGCCGCCGCCTGGGCGAGCGCGTGACCGGCGTCGGGCATCGAACGGCTCCCGAAGGTTCCCATGTCGTAGGGGCAGAGATCGGAGTCCCCCATCGCCAATCGGACGTTCGCCAGGGGAACACGCAGTTCCTCGGCGACCAAGAGACGTAACGCCGTGCAGTTGTCCTGTCCGACATCGACCTTGCCGGTGAAAGCGGTCACCTTGGCGTCGGCATCCACGTGGAGCCACGCGCTCGCGCCAGTCGTCCAACTGCCGGGCGCGAGGGGTGGCGTGGGCAGGACCACGACCAGACCGTCGCCGAGCACCTCGAACCAGTCACGGTCCTCGGGTTCGGTCAGGTCCCAGGGGCGCGAAGGACGTGGCGGCGGATTCTGCGGATCCCCGAGTGCCCAACGGTCCGTCGCCGCTGTGGCGTCCAATGGTTCGGTGCCCGGCTGCGCCACCAGCTGCGCCGCGCGATGCACGGCCCGTCGGATTCGCGGATAGGTGCCGCAGCGACAGATGTTGCCGTTCAGGGCGTCGTCGATGGTCGCGTCGTCCGGATTCGAGTCGCGGGCCAAGAGGGCCACCACCGATAAGACCATGCCCGGTGTGCAGTAGCCGCACTGGGCGGCGCCGATCTCGACGAACGCTTGCTGGACAATGTGCAGCGCGCCGGCGCGCGCGAGGGACTCGATCGTCGTGACCTCGCGACTCGCTACGTCGCTCACTCGACGCTGACAGGCGTGATCCGGTGCTCCGTCAATCAGCACCGTGCACGAACCGCACGCCCCCTCACCGCAGCCCGGCTTGGCCCCGGTAAGACCCAGTTCGCCCCGCAATACCGACAGCAGCGGCGCCGTGGCGGTCAAGGTCCGGGCAACGCCGTTGACCTGCACAGTGACTTCTCGAACTCGACTTTTCAAACCATCGTCACCGTCCATGACCGGATGCTAACCGCGCGCGCGAGCGGTATTTTCCACTGGCCCTCGCGGCGCAGACCGTGAACGACGTGTTGTCGACTCCGCCGTCGCAAGAAACTGTCGACGTTGTGTCTCTCGGCATCGGCGCTGGAACTGCCACCTTCGGTCTCCCGCAGTCGCCGCACGAAGGGCTCGTGTACTCCTCAACGTCCTCATGTCATCAAACAGTGATCCGGTCAGGTAAATATCCGACCCTTCGGCGCGACCAAATGACCTTCTACTCTAGGTAAGTCGAATTGCCCCCTCACGCCAAACTTAAGATTCAAAAATGGTCGAACCCTTTCGAAATACTGCCAACGGCACGGCCGACGCCATTATTCGAACGGATGACCTCACGAAGGTGTGCGCCAGTACTGACGTGCGAGCGCTCGGCGAGTTAGACCATTCGGTCACGGTCGGCGATTCGCCTGCTCAGACTTCCCTTTTCGACGCAACCTCTCAGCTGATTGGCGCGGGGCTCGCTCGTGTCGAAGCCGACGGCGGATTGACATCCTCTACGCCGTCGGGCAGATTAACGGAGGGCCTCTAGAGCGTGCTTGTTCGTCTGCTACGCCGATACCTTCGCCCCTACCGGCGTCAGATCGCCTTCCTGATCGTGCTGCTGGTGGCCCAGACGGTCGGGAACCTCTACTTGCCAAACCTCAACGCGGACATCATCAACAACGGCGTCATTAAGGGGAACCTGCACTACATACTTTCCACCGGCGAAGTGATGCTCGCCTTCACGGTCGTGGTCAGTGTCTGTGCGGTCATTGCTGTCTACTGGGCTTCGCGCGTGGCGATGGGCGCGGGCGCCGACATCCGCGAGGCAGTGTTCACTCGCGTGCAGGCCTTCTCGACGCGCGACATGAACAAATTCGGTACGGCCTCACTGATCACGCGCAATACAAACGACATCCAACAGATCCAGCTCTTCTTGCAGATGGCCCTCACCATGATGGTCATCGCCCCGATTATGTGCGTTGGCGGCATCATCCTCGCGATCCACGAGGGCGCCCAACTCTCCACGCTGCTACTGGTGGCCGTACCGCTGATGGCCATCGTCATCGGCACCGTAATGGTGAAAGTGATCCCGCAGTTTCGCTCCATGCAGGTCAAGATCGACCGCATCAACGAGGTGTTGCGCGAGCAGATCACCGGCGTGCGGGTGATCCGTGCCTTCGTGCGCAACAACTCCGAGGCCGAGCGCTTCGCGGTCGCGAACGCCGACCTCACCGGCACCGCCCTACGAGTGAACCGCGTCTTCGCCCTGGCACTCCCGGCGATGATGATGATCCTCAACCTCTCGAGCGTCGCCGTGCTGTGGTTCGGCGGGCGCCTGGTGAGCGAAGGCTCGATGCCCATCGGGAACCTGACGGCCTTTCTCACCTACATCTTGCAGATCCTGCTCTCGGTGATGATGGCAGTGATGGTCGCCATCTTGCTGCCGCGCGCAGCGGCCAGCGCCGAGCGCGTCGAGCAGGTGCTCGACACCGTGCCGGTCGTCGCCGACCCCGAGCATCCAATCAACCCCACGTTGAGGAGCGGCCTCGTGAGCTTCGAGCACGTCACCTTCTCCTACCCCGGCAGCGAGCGGCCGGTGCTGGAGGACCTCACCTTCACTCTCGAACCCGGCCAGACCAGCGCTATCATCGGCGGCACCGGCAGTGGCAAGACGACACTGCTCAATCTCATCCCGCGATTCTTTGACGCCACGAGCGGCGCCATCGTCGTCAACGGCGTCGATGTGCGCGACCAGCGCCAAGAGACGCTGTGGGCTTCGATCGGATTGGTACCACAGGCGGCCTACCTCTTCACGGGCACCGTTGGTTCCAACTTGCGCTTCGGTCGTCCTGACGCGACCGACGAGCAACTCTGGCGGGCGTTGGAGATCGCCCAGGCCAGCGACTTCGTCTCGGCCATGTCGGGCATGCTCGAGGCACCGATCGACCAGGGCGGCACCAACGTCTCGGGGGGCCAGCGCCAGCGACTCTCGATCGCCCGGGCACTCGTCAAGGCGCCGAGTGTTTACCTCTTCGACGACTGCTTCTCGGCCCTCGACGCCGCCACCGACGCGCGCCTACGCGCCGCCTTGAAGTCCGGAACCCAAGACGCCTCGGTCGTCATCGTGGCCCAGCGCGTCAGCACCATCATGCACGCGGAACGCATCATCGTGCTCGACGACGGACGGGTCGTGGGTATGGGCTCGCACAACGAGCTTCTCGAGAATTGCGAGCCGTACCACGAGATCGTCGTCTCCCAGCTCGGCGAGGACGCCGCGATATGAGCATGGGACCCATGGGCGCGATGCGTGGCGGCGGCGTGCCGCCCCAGAAGAGCAAAGACCTGCGCGCGACCCTGCACCGCCTGCTCGAACGGCTGCGTCCCGAACGGACCAAGCTGGCGATGGCGATTGGCCTCGGGGTCACGTCGGTCGCCTTCATGGTGTCCGGACCCGAGATCCTCGGCAACGCGACCAACGTGCTCTTTGATGGCCTCATCGGCGCGCGCCTGAAGCCCGGCACCACCAAGGCCCAGGCGATTGCGATGCTGCGCCGCGAGGGCCACTCCCAGATCGCTTCGATGATTGGCGGGATGAAACTCACGCCGGGGATCGGTGTCAACATCGACGACCTCGGCTTGGTACTCGGCCTGGCCGCGCTGGTGTACCTCTTGGGCGCGGCCTTCAGCTACTTCCAGGGCTTCACGATGGCCGGGCTCACCCAGCGTGTGATGTCCGGCCTGCGGCGCGACGTCGAGGCGAAACTCAGTCGATTGCCGTTGCGCTATTTCGACAGTCATCCCCACGGTGACGTCCTGAGCCGGGTCACCAACGACATTGACAACCTCACCACCACGATCCAACAGGGCCTCAGCCAACTGCTCACCTCGGTGCTGACGATCGTGGGCGTCATGGGGATGATGTTCTGGATCTCTCCGCTGCTCGCGGCGGTGTGCATCGTCACTATCCCCCTGGCGATCGTGGTGACACTCTTCATCGCGCGACGTTCCCAGGTGCAATTCACCGCTCAGTGGAGTCAGACCGGCGCACTCAACGGACTCGTCGAGGAGACCCACACCGGACACGAACTGGTCCAGGTCTTCGGGCGCGGCGAGGCCACCATCGACGAGTTCGGCCGTCAGAACAAGCGACTCTACGACGCGAGCTTCAAGGCGCAGTTCCTCTCGGGCATCATCCAGCCTTCGATGCAGTTCATCGCCAACATCAACTACGTCACCATCGCCGTGCTCGGCGGGTACCGCGTCGCCTCGGGGCTCCTCTCGCTCGGAGCGGTCACGGCGTTCATTCAATACTCACGCCAGTTCACAATGCCGATCACCCAGATCGCCAGCCAGATGAACATGCTCCAGTCTGGCTTCGCCTCGGCCGAGCGGGTCTTCGAGTTCCTCGACGCCGACGAGGAAACACCAAATCTTCCGGCGCTCGAAGCAGGTCCCTACACCCACGGACCGGGCGCCGTCACTCTCGATCACGTGTTCTTCTCCTACGAGCCCGATGAGCCGCTCATCGAGGACTTCACGCTCGACGTGGCGCCGGGTCAGACGGTGGCCATCGTCGGACCGACCGGCGCGGGCAAGACCACCATCGTCAACCTGCTCGTGCGCTTTTATGAGATCAATCGAGGCCGCATCCTGCTCAACGGCGTCGACTACCGCGAACTCTCTCGCGACGAGGTGCGCAGCGCCTTCGCCATGGTGCTCCAGGACACCTGGATGTTCGCCGGGACCATTCACGACAACATCGCGTACGGCAGACCCGGCGCCAGCGACGCTGAGGTCGTCGACGCCGCGAAGGCCGCCCACGTCGACGGCTTCGTTCGCACCCTGCCCGAGGGCTACGCGACGGTGCTCGACGAAGACGCCTCGAATCTCTCCTCGGGCCAGAAACAACTGCTCACCATCGCGCGCGCCTTCCTCGCCAACCAGAGCATCCTCATCCTCGACGAGGCCACCAGCAACGTCGACACCCGCACCGAGGTCCTCATCCAAGAGGCCATGGCGCGCCTGCGCGAGGGTCGCACCAGCTTCGTGATCGCGCACCGGCTCTCCACGATCCGCGAGGCGAACACCATCATTGTGATGGACCACGGGAAAATCGTCGAGCAAGGTAGCCACGCCACGCTGATGCAAAATCGTGGCCTCTACTACTCGCTCTACCAGAGCCAGTTCACCGAAGCGACGACCTAGGCACGTTCTGCCCTGGTCCTCCTCTATCCCGGCACGTCGTATCTTCGAACACCGGCAGACCGCGCCTTCCATTCGAGTCCTCGGTTTAGAGCGTTCAAGGGACCTCGTTCGAGACCTCACTACTCGCCCCGGGGTGACGTCGTCGTCTCATCGATAACGAGTCAGTGAGATGTCCAATGATTCGTGCGCGCGGGGGGTCTGACTCTCACCGCACAAAACGAACGGTTCTCGAATAGGTTCGTCAGTCTCCGGTGACGCGCTGTTCGATGATTCGCCGAGTCTCGATGAGATAGAAACTCGCGAGGCGTTATCGGCCCGAACCCGGAACCACCGAGTATGCCGTCGCTCCGATGGTGACGAACGGTGCGATACTCGTACGTGTGCGTCCTAAAGTCTGGCTCGATCAAGATTATTCATAGTCTTGGGAGGATCGCGACACTCTTGCTCCCCTGAAACCCTCATTGCTCACCTCAAGACGAATGGATACAAACATGGATGTCCCTTTCATCGAGGGCCGCTCGGGATTCTCTTTACCCGCTATCGGACTCGGCACCTACTCCCTTGACGGAATTGACGGGACCAACGCGGTCATCGAAGCAGTTCGCGCCGGCTATCGACTGCTCGACTCCGCCTTCAATTACGAGAACGAGGGCGCGGTCGGCGCCGCCGTTCGACGTTCGGGCCTGCCACGTCACGAGTTGATCGTGACATCGAAACTGCCCGGGCGTCATCACCATTTTGACGACGCTCTGACTACCATCGAGGAAAGCGTCATGCGAATGGGTCTGGACCACATCGACCTGTATCTCATTCACTGGCCTAATCCCCTCGAGGATCATTACGTCGAAGCGTGGAGCGCCCTTATCGAAGCGCGAAACCGCGGTCTCGTTCACCACATTGGCGTGAGCAACTTCCTACCGGAGCATCTGGAGCGACTTCGTGGCGAGACCGGCGAACTGCCCGTCGTCAACCAAATCGAACTGCATCCCTACTTCTCTCAAGTCGACGCGTTGGCGTACCACCGAGAACACGGCATCATCACCGAATCGTGGAGCCCGTTGGGTCGAGGCAGCGACCTCCTCGCCAATCCAATCATCGCGTCGGTCGCCGCCGAACACGGAATCACTCCCGCCCAGGCAATCCTGGCGTGGCATGTCTCCCTCGGTTCAATCCCGATTCCAAAGTCAAAGTCACTTGAACGCCAAAGGCAGAACCTCACTATCTTCGACGTCTCTCTCACTGCTGACAACGTTGATCAGATCGGGACGCTCGCTCGTGCCGATGGCCGTCTTGCGGATCAAGATCCCTCGGTGTACCAGGTGTTTTGAACGTAGTTCCGACGGGGGTACTCACGGCACGTGCGAGTCGCGTCGTCGCAACGTTGCGAGCAGATGGGTTACCGATGCTGACTATCGAGAGTTCGGGATCCAGTCAATGAATTATGACTGGTACGAAGGGTATCGAATCTCCTCCATCGTCGGGTAGTCAATGTACCCTCGCTCATCACCACCGTAGAAAGTCGTTCGATCGGGCTCGTTGAGTGGTGAACCGTTCTTGATCCGCTCCACCAAGTCGGGATTGGCGAGCGTCTGGGTGCCCACGGTGATCACGTCGGCCAGGCCGCTCTCCACGTCGTGGATCCGGGTCTCGAGGTCGGCTCCGCGCCGATTGAGTAGCAGAGGAGATTCCCAGTCGCGTCGAATCGCGTCGATGAGATCTTCGTTGCCTCCGTGCACCACGTTCAAGTAGGCCAGACCGAGTGGGGACAGTGCGCGAAGGAGAACCGAGTACAGATCATCCACGTCTTCTTCGAGAATGTCGTTGAGTGGATTCCCGGGTGAGATGATGATGCCGGTGCGCTCGCCGCCAATTTCCTCGGCGACTCCTGCGGCCACCTCGAACGCGAAGCGAATTCGATTCTCGATCGAACCCCCGTAGCCATCCGTGCGTTGGTTGGCATTGTTCGAAAGAAACTGGTGGATGAGATAACCGTTCGCGGCGTGTATCTCCACACCGTCAGCTCCCGCCTCCAAGGCGGCCGCCGCGGCGTGGCGAAAGTCACGCACTGTTCCAGCGATTTCGTCCTCCGTGAGCGAACGTGGTGGTGGCATCTCGAACGTGCCGACCGAGGTGAACATCTGACCGGCCGGCTTCACTCTCGACGGGGCAACGGGCTGACGTCCGTGCAAGGTGTTGAGGGGATGACCAATTCGGCCGGTGTGCATCAACTGGATGATGATCTTCCCGCCGGCCACGTGCACGGCGTCGCTCACCAATCGCCAACCTGCGATCTGTGCGGCGCTGTAGATCCCCGGCGTCAGCGGATAACCCTGTCCGTCTGCCGACGGCTGCGTACCTTCACTGATGATCACGGCCATCGACGCACGTTGGGCGTAATAGGTCGCGTTCAATTCGGTGGGAACGCCTTTCGGTGTCGAGCGTGCTCGAGTCATTGGTGCCATAGCGAGGCGATGGTCGAGGTGAATGGCCCCTAGATCGATGGGTTGCCAGAGGGTTGAAGTCATTGAGTGCTCCCTGTACTTGGTGGATTTATATAGCCTACTATTTCTATTGACTTTATGGAAATAGTCATGTATTGTCTCCACCCATGACAACAACTACCCAAGCAAACAAAGCACTTTCGAACCATTCGACGAGTCGAATATTCGGATCGTTGGTGGCTGCGGCCCTCATTGTCTCGTCGATCGTGGCGCTCGGAGGAAGCCGGGCCGTCGCGTCACCGACGACCACGACCACCTTCAAGTTCCCCTCTGGCACCGTCTTGAACGTCGGCGATCAAGAACAGTTCCTCGAGACTGCCCTCCAGGATTCGGGCGCACTGAAGGGCGCCCACTACAAGGTCAACTTCGTCGAATTCGACAGTGGCCCCCTCGTCAACGCCGGCTTCGCGGCACACCAGATTGACGTCGGCTTCATGGGCGACCTGCCGGCGGCCCTCGCGGTGCAGTCTGGGTTACCCGTCAAGGCCGTCGTAGCGATGTTGCCGATTGGCGCTTCGGAGTTCCTGCTCGCCAAGCCCGGCATCACGTCGATCTCGCAGTTGAAGGGTCAGACCGTCGCGTACACGACCGGCACCGCCGAGCAGGCCTTCGCGCTTCGCGCGCTTGCCACCGCCGGGCTCACTCAAAAGGACGTGACCCAGGTGAACGTAGCGCTCGATCAGCTCGGAACGGTGCTGCAGACAGGAGCCGCGGTCGCCTCGGTGGTCAGCGTCGAGCAGAAGGTTGAGTACGAGCAGGCCAACCCGGGCGCCGTCATCCTAGCGACCCAGGAAACCGTCAAGCCCGCGAGCTACGACTACATGTTGGCGACGACCGCGGCACTGGGGAACAAGGCGAAGGCGGCGGCGATCGACGATTTCACCGCGCGACTGATCAAGGCCGAGAACTGGGTGAAGACCCACGAGAGCACCTACGTGAACGACTACTACGTGAACCTCTTTCATCTGACGACGACCGAGGCGCAGCTCATCTTGAGTGCCGGGGGGACGTATAAGTACGTCGACATCAACGGCTCGGAGGAAAACGCGCTGCAGAACGTCGTCGACTTGTTAACCAATGCCGGAGCGATCCCCAGCAGTTTCAACGTCGCACCGCTCTTCTCGTCATCCGTGTCCGCGCGCTACAACGCGATCGTGAAGTCCAACCACCAAGTTGGCTAGCGGCTCGATTCGCCGATTCGATTGCACGTCCGCGTCCTATGGATCCGGACGTGCAATCAGTCCCTTGACGCATCCAGAAAGGTAGTCGCAATGTCTGTCGTCAAACTCGAAGCGCCCGACCTCGAAGAGGGCGTGGCTCCTCTCAGTCCCATCATCCTCACCTCACCAATCCCCCACCGCCGACGTCGCGTACGCGTGCGCGTCCCGCGCACCGTGCGGCGGATCGTCGGGCCGCTGATCGTGTTGATTCTTTGGCAGGTGGTCTGCTCGGCGGGAGTGTTCACGAGTTTCGAGGTAGCGTCGCCCATCGCGGTCTTTGACGCTGGTCGCGAGCTCGCCGTCCAGGGCGTACTACTACCAAACCTGTTGATCTCGCTTCGGCGCGTGCTCGAAGGATTGGGTCTGGGTGTCGGCATCGGCGTCACGCTCGCCGTTCTCTCCGGTCTCTTCCGGGCCGGCGAGGATCTCCTCGACCCGGTCGTGCAGGCGGCTCGCGCGGTACCGATTCTTGGCCTGGTTCCGTTGGCGATCATCTGGTTCGGTGTCGGTGAAATGCCCAAGATATTCCTCATCGCGCTCGGTTCAACGTTCGCGATCTATATAAATACCTTCGCCGGAATCCGCAGCGTTGACCAGAAGTTGGTTGAAGCGGGTGAGACGTTCGGCCTCTCACGTTGGGGTCTCGTGCGTCGCGTCATCTTGCCCGGTGCCCTTCCCAACTTCCTCGTCGGACTGCGTTTAGCGCTTGTGGGGAGCTGGCTCATCGTCATCGTGGCCGAGGAGATCAACGCGCAGAGCGGCATCGGCTATCTCATAATGCAGGCTCAGACGACCGACCGGACCGACATCATGATGATGGGACTCGCCATCTACGCGATTCTCGGACTTCTCGCCGACGCCTTGGTGCGCTTACTAGAACGCAGGCTCCTTTCGTGGCGTCGCGGCTTCGTGGGTGCCTGATGGCTGACATTAAGGGCCACGTCACCCCCTTCGAGTCCTTGAGCGGCGCCGCGGTCGTCGCGACGAACGTGCAGCGCAGTTTCAATGGCCGCGACGTGCTGAGAAACGTGAATCTGACGATCGAGCGAGACCAGTTCGTCGCCCTGCTCGGCCGCAGCGGCACGGGCAAGAGCACGCTGCTGCGCATCCTCGGCGGGCTCGACGCAGATTATGAAGGCGAGGTTCTGGTGCCCGAGCGTCGCGCGGTGGTCTTTCAAGAAGCTCGACTGATCCCGTGGTTGAAAGTGCTTTCCAACGTCGTGCTGGGTCTGAGCCCTCGTCTCGAGGGCCGAGCGGCGTTGCGCGAGCGCGGGCTCGACGCACTGCGAGAAGTGGAGCTCGAACGGCACGCGAAGGATTGGCCGCTGACGTTGTCGGGTGGTGAGGCGCAACGAGTGGCGTTGGCCCGAGCACTCGTGCGAGAGCCCCAACTCATGCTTCTCGATGAGCCCTTTGGCGCACTCGACGCACTGACGCGTATCAAGATGCAGTCGTTGCTCCAACGGCTGTGCGCGCTTCACCGACCGGCAGTACTTCTGGTCACGCACGACGTGGACGAAGCGATCCTCTTGGCCGACCGTGTCACGGTGCTGGTTGACGGGCAGATCTCCCTGGACGTCGAGGTCGATATCCCGCGACCCCGTAGTCGTGGTGACGCGAAATTCATCGAATTGCGCGATCGGCTGTTGCGCGAACTGGGCGTAGAAGAGCGAACCGCGGCACCTCCTTCGACGCTGGTGTCATTGGCGCCGCGGTCGCGACGTGGCGACGAGGTCTCACGATGACGGACGATCGAACCAACGTACCCAACGTCGAGCCGTTTCGACCAGGAACAACCAAAAGAGAGGAACAACGATGACGAGGCAACTACATCTGAACGCGTTCTTGATGGGGACAGGCCACCATGAAGCGTCCTGGCGACTACCGGAGAGTGACCCGGTGGCGACGACGAGCGTTGAGCACTTCCAACGATTGGCCCAGATTGCCGAACGCGGGACGTTCGATTCGCTCTTCCTCGCCGACGGGCCGGTGATGTTCGGCAACGTCGCGCAGCGTCCCTCGGGCGTAATCGAGCCGTTGACCTTGCTCACCGCCTTGGCGCTCGTCACGGAACACGTGGGTCTCATCGCAACCGCGTCCACGTCGTACAACTCCCCGTACAACTTGGCGCGGCGATTCTCCGCGCTCGACCACGTGAGCAACGGCCGCGCCGGCTGGAATATCGTCACAACGGCCGGCGTGGACGCGGCGCGTAATTTTGGCGTCGACGAACAGCCGCTGCACGCCGAGCGTTACGCGAGGGCCGCCGAGTTCATCGACGTGACGCTCAAGCTTTGGGATAGCTGGGAGGACGACGTCGTCATTGCCGACAAGGGGGCCGGCGTGTGGGGCGACAACACGAAAATCCACCCGGCGGACCATCGAGGCAAGTATTTCTCGGTGGCGGGAGCGCTGAACAGTCCCCGTTCGCCCCAGGCCTATCCACTCTTAGTTCAAGCCGGCTCGTCGGACGACGGCAAGGACCTCGCGGCGCGCTACGCCGAGGCGGTCTTCACCGCCCAGCAGACGCTCGGCGACGCGCAGGCGTTCTACAACGACCTAAAGTCGCGAACCCATCGTCAAGGACGCGACCCCAATACGATCAAGATCCTCCCGGGTATCGTGCCCGTGCTCGGCAGCACTGAGCACGAAGCGAAGGAGAGGGAAGCCGAACTCGAGTCGCATATCGTGCACGAACACGCTCAGCGCATGCTGTCGGGTCTGCTGCGGGTCCCCGTCGAACAACTCGACCTCGACAGCCAGTTGCCGGACAATCTGCCGGCCGAGAGCGAGATCGAGGACTTCAAGAGCCGCTACTCGCTCATCGTGGAGATGGGCCGACGAGAGAAACTAACGATTCGCCAGATCATCGGACGCCTGGGCGGCGGCCGGGGGCATTTCACGTTCACCGGCACACCCGAACAGGTCGCCAACACGATCGAAGAGTGGTTTACGAACGGGGCCGCCGACGGATTCAATATCATGCCGCCACTGCTGCCGTCCGGTCTCGAACTGTTCGTCGAGCACGTGGTGCCGATTCTCCGTGCTCGCGGGCTCTTTCGCCACGAGTACACCGGACGGACCCTGCGAGATCACTACGGTCTGCCGCGACCGCTCAACCAGCACAGCCCGCGATTCAGCGAAAGTGTCGCGATATGAGTCGTTCCTTCGAGTTCGAACTCGGAGACACCTCAACGGGCCGGTCCCCGGCCCGTTCGACGGACGCGCTTCAACGAAGCACCAATGGTTCTACGACAAACCCCCGCGTACATCGGAGTGTTGTCGCGAGAAGGCGCAGCAAATCGCTGGGCCGAAGTTGAGAGGAGCATACGCGTGACACTCATCGATCAGGAAGTGAAACTTGAAGTGGAGCCGTTGTCGGGATCGATCGGCACCGTGATACACGGCGTGAACCTTCGAGAACTCGACGACGTGACCGTGGCGGCGATTCGCGAAGTGTGGCTCACGCGAAAGGTCGTGTTCTTCCAGGACAACACCTTGACCCGGATGCCCACCTCGCCTTCGCCGCTCGCTTCGGGCCGCCGACCGAAGGTCACCCGGTCATTCCGGGAATCCCCGGCTACCCGAACATCTTTGAAATCGACTACACGAAGGCTCGCGAGCCCAACGCCACCTACGGCGACGTCGTGTCGCGACGCCAAGGAATCGACTGGCACACCGACGTCACGTTCGTTAAGCGACCGCCGCTCGGTTCGATACTCAACGCCAAGGTGATCCCACCTTCCGGCGGGGATACGTTGTGGTCCGACCAAGGCGCCGCTCTCGCGGACCTCAGCCCGTCCTTGCAGTCGTATCTATCGACGTTGCACGCCGTTCACGACGGCCGCGAGGCCTTCAAGAACATCCTGGAGCGGGTCGGCAAGGGCAGTTGGGACGGCAAGGAGTTCGTGGGGTTGGAGCCCGTCGTGCACCCGATCGTGCGAACGCACCCCGAGACCGGCGAGAAGGTTCTCTTCGTCAATCCGGGATTCACTTCACACATCGTCGAACTCGACCGTCGCGAGAGCGATGCCTTGCTGAACTTCCTGTACCAGCACTCAGTTCGGCCGGAGTTCATCGTGCGATATCACTGGAAAGCGGGCGACGTCGGGTTCTGGGACAACCGCTCGACGCAGCACGCCGTGGTCGGTGACTTCGGTACGCAGCATCGACTCATTCAGCGTGTGACGTTGAAGGGCGATCAACCAGTTTGACGAGCATGCGGGCGGGTCTCCGAAGGGTAGTGATCGACGCAAGCACGAACTCGCGTCGATCACTACTCAGTTCACCCGTCGTCACGGGCTGGTGACGAGCCAATGAATGATGACCTGGAGAGCGCCGTTTTGTGCATCGTTTCCGAAACATCAACCTTTGATGCATTTGGTCGAACGTGAATTCGTGGGTGACAGTCTTCTGAGGCGCCGCGGCGTTCAATGGGAATCACTTCATTCGATACTCGACTTCTTGACAAATCCTTCGAACCGCGCTTCGAGCGATACCCACGTTGGTCATAGTGCGGACAATCCAGAACCAAGATGGTCGGAAGTAACACATTGAGGTAAACGGGGTGACACTCGCCAGGGCCAGAAGTCCCATCTCTCGATGTCCCGGGACTCTTCGGCCAATGGCACCACGACATATTTGAAGCGCTCGGGTGCGGTCGCGCGTTGTCCGAAGTCTCTGATAACGACGACCAATTCGTGACGTTTTGCCCTAGTGAGGCTTTCATCTCCCGAAGCAAAATACCGATAGGCCGAACTCGCTGATCGGAGTGGAGATGTTGAAGCCAATGTGGCGACGTAATCATGACGAAGCGCCTGGTCGGGCGCACGTTCCTGCGGCAGTGGCACCCCACGTCGAATTCTCGAATGAGTCGCAGGTAGTCACCAACACCGCTGCGCGCTCCAACGCAGAAAGGTGTAGTCGTGTCCACGGCGATTAACCATTCGTCGAGCATCGGACTTGACCTCCAGACCATCGTCGTTCTGACAGTCGAGGGACTCGACGAGTTTGTAGCTCGATTGCGTGCATTGGGCTATGAGGTCATGGGGCCAACGCTGCGCGACGGTGCCATCGTGCCCGGTCCGGTCAATTCCAGCAAGGACCTACCTCGAGGTGTGCACGACTTACAATCGCCAGGCTCCTACCGCGTCATGCGCGAAGACGACGGTGAGATATTCGGATGGGCCGTCGGTCCGGGATCTTGGAAAAACGAGTACTTCCCCCCCAGCCAGGTCATGTGGCGCAGCGAGATCGTTGGCGACACACTGGTCTTTCGTCAACCCGATCGTTCGCATGCGCTCCTGGCAATCGTCGGCGCACGGCCCTGTGACGTTGCTGCGCTGCGCATACTGGACCACGTTCTGGAAGAGGGTGTCCATCGCGATTCGCGATATTCGGAGCGGCGCGACTCGAACTTCATCGCGGTCGTTGAATGCGCGAGTCCGGCTGACACATGTTTCTGCGCCTCGATGAAAAGCGGACCTGGGATTGACGAAGACTTCGACGTAGCACTGACCGAACTCAATGACGAACTCGGTCATCGATTCATCGCGCGAATTGGTTCACCGCGCGGCGCCGACGTCCTCTCATCAGTTTCCACACGCCCGGCCAACGAACTGGACCTCGAGGCGCGCGCACTGCTTCTAGAGACGGCGTCGCGCGCGATGAGTCGAAGCCTCCCGTTTGACGAAGTCGCGAACCTGCTCGCGCGAAACGTGGAACACCCTAGGTGGCTCGACGTGGCCGAGCGGTGCCTCTCCTGCGGCAACTGCACCTCGGTCTGTCCCACCTGCTTTTGCAGCGACGTTCATGACACCACTGACACGTCTGGTGCAATCGAGCGCCGCCGTACCTGGTCGTCATGCTTCGACCTCGAGCACTCGTACCTTCACGGTGGTTCGGTACACGAATCGTCGTCGTCGCGCTATCGACAGTGGATGACACACAAACTTTCGACGTGGTGGGATCAGTTCGATTCCACCGGTTGTGTCGGATGCGGTCGGTGCATCGTCTGGTGTCCAGTGGGAATCGACATCACCGAAGAGGTGGCGGCCATCGCCGCGCACGACCAGGCTCGAGTTGCGGTCCCGTCGCGACCGGGTGCGTCATGAGTAAGGCCATGCGGGACCTCGTGGAAGTGCACCCCTTCATGACGAGCATGAACGAAGAGTCGATCGAACTCGTCTCCGGATGTGCGCGCAACGCCGTCTTCGCACCGGGCAGCCTGCTCTGTGCTGAAGGCGGGGACGCCGACACCTTCTACTTGTTGCGGCGAGGTCAGGTCTCGATCAGTGTCCACATTCCCGGTCGTGGGTCCGTCGTTATCGAGACCGTGGGTGCCGGTGACGTCGTCGGGTGGAGCTGGTTGGTACCTCCCTACCGTTGGACCTTCGACGCGCGGGCCATGGACGACGTCGGGTGCATCGCCATCGACGGCGCCTGCTTGCGCGTCAAGGCCCTGACTGATCCGTCTTTGGGCTTCGCGTTGCTTTCCAAAGTCTCGGTGACACTTCTCGAGCGTCTCCAGGCCACGCGGATGCGTTTACTCGACCTCTACGGAGATCATCGTGTCCAGTGACCGAACGCTGTCGATGAGACCTTCTTCCGTCGCACCACGCGGGAATCTCAATGACTTGACACCGATCGTGCACCGAGTTGTCGAGCGCATCGGCGAGACGAACGACATCACGACACTGGTCCTCGAACCGCTCGACGCTCCGTCAATGACTTTCCGATGCGGTCAGTTCAATATGCTGAGCGCGTTCGGCGTGGGCGAGATCGCGATATCGATGAGCAGCGCCCCCGGTGAGGGCACGTTGCGCCACAGCATCCGAGACGTCGGCGCCGTATCCCACGCGCTCTGCCAGAGCCGTGTCGGCGACCTCGTCGGTGTGCGCGGCCCGTTCGGCAGCGACTGGCTCGTGGAGTCCGCCAGCGTCGAGGCCGACCTCGACCCCCGTGACACCATTGTGGTCGCGGGAGGAATCGGACTCGCCCCGCTTCGTGGAGCCGTAGAGGAATTGGTGCGGGCCAATGAACGTGGCGGCGGCCGCGTCTTCGTGCTCGTCGGCGCGCGCGAGCCTTCCCAAATCGTCTTCAGGGCGGACCTCGACTCGTGGAGGGCCCGCGGTGCCAAGGTTTCGCTGACCGTCGACCTCGCGACACCGGAGTGGGACGGCCGGGTCGGGCTGGTCACGACACTGCTGGCCGACGCGGGTTTTGACGCTACCAATTCGAGGGCGATGCTCTGCGGGCCCGAAGTCATGATGCGTTTCACCGCGCGTGCGTTGGTCGATCTGGGGATGGATCCCGAGGGCATCCTCGTCTCGCTCGAACGCAATATGCAATGTGGCGTCGGCTGGTGTGGTCACTGCCAACTGGGACCGTTCCTCCTTTGTCGTGACGGTCCGGTCGTTCCCTACGCCGGACTGGTGTCGCAACTACTCACGCAGCGTGAACGATGAGCGACGCCACTGTCCCCATCCCGCGGCCCACCTTGGCGGTGTGGAAGTTCGCCTCGTGCGACGGCTGCCAGTTGAGCCTGCTCGACTGCGAAGACGAGCTCTTGACGCTCGCCAAGGCGGTTCGCATCGCCCACTTCACCGAGATGACGCGCGCCAGTACCCTCGGTCCCTACGACATCTCACTGGTCGAAGGTTCGATCACGACGGCCGAGGACGTCGAGCGGATCAAGGTCGTGCGGGCTAACTCGCGTTTTCTGGTGACGATCGGAGCGTGCGCCGCCACCGGCGGCGTGCAGGCGCTGCGAAATTTCGCCCCTCCCGGTGAGTTCGCGGGCATGGTCTACGCCCACCCCGAGTATCTCGATTCCCTCGACACTTCCACGCCGATCTCGGCGCACGTGCGCGTGGACTACGAATTGCACGGATGTCCGATCGACCGCGAACAACTACTCGAGGTACTCCTCGCCTTCCTCGCCGGGCGCCGTCCGGTCATTGCCTCGTATTCGGTCTGCCAAGAGTGCAAGGCCCGCGGCACCGTCTGTCTGTTGGTCTCGCGCGCGGTACCGTGTCTCGGCCCGGTGACGAGGGCCGGGTGCGGAGCATTGTGTCCTTCGATCGACCGAGGGTGTTTCGGCTGCTTCGGGCCGAGCGACAGCGCTAACTGTGACGCACTCGCGACACGACTGAAGGGTCTCGGAACGTCGGAGTCCTCGGTGGCTCGCCTCTTCGGGACCTTCAATACCGCGGCGCCCGGTTTCGCCGAGCAGGCCCAGGCCGTTCGGGTCAACGTGGCCATCGCGGACACCCGACACCGCACACCAGAGGAGCCGCGACCATGACCCACGGTGCCCGATCAAGTCGCACCATCAGCGCCGAGGGGATCTCTCGCGTAGAAGGAGAGGGCTCGCTGCGCGTGCGTGTCCAAGACGGACGGGTCGTCGACGTCGCGCTCGACATCTTTGAACCTCCTCGCTACTTCGAGGCGCTCTTGGTGGGGCGTCACTTCACCGAAGCGCCAGATATCACGGCGCGAATCTGCGGGATCTGCCCGGTCGCCTATCAGATGTCCGCCTGCCTCGCCATGGAAGACGCGTGCGGCGTTGTCGTGGACGAGAGAATCGAGGCCCTGCGTCGATTGTTGTACTGCGGGGAGTGGATACAGAGCCACGCGCTGCACATCTATTTGCTGCACGCCCCGGACTTTCTGGGTTGCGCCGACGCGGTGGAACTGGCCGATCTCGATCCGATCGGCGTGACGCGCGGTCTCGATATAAAGCGAACCGGCAACTTGGTCATGCAGACCGTGGGAGGGCGAGCCGTGCACCCGGTCAACGTCCGCGTCGGTGGCTTCTACCGTTCCCCCGAGCTCGACTCGATACGAGCCCTGGCAGAGCCGTTGCGCCGTGCTCGCGACGCGGCCCTGGAGACGGTCGAATGGGTCGCCGGATTCGAGTTTCCTGACGTGACGAGCGAATATCGCTTCGTGGCGCTCGACCAGTCTGATCGATACGCCATCGATGGTGGCCGCCCTTCATTGGACGGACACACGCTCAGCGCGGCACAGTTCGCCGAGATCGCCGTCGAAGAACACGTCGAACGCTCAACCGCGTTGCATGCGAAACTCGACGGGCGCGATCGATACCTCACCGGTCCCCTGGCGCGATTTGCGCTGAACGCGTCACGCCTGCCCGAGGTGGCTCGCGACGCCGCCGCCGCCGCCGGACTGTACGCACCGTGCGTGAATCCGTTTCGAAGCATCGTGGTGCGCGCGGTTGAACTCGTCTTCGCGTGCGACGAGGCGCTTCGTCTCGTCGAGCGTTACGAGCCTCCGGTTCAGCCCGCCATCGAAGTCGTGGCGCGAGCGGCGACCGGCACGGCCGCCACGGAAGCCCCTCGAGGTCTCCTGCTCCACCAGTACGACATCGACGACGACGGCATCATCCGCCGGGCCCGAATCATGCCGCCGACGTCGCAGAATCAACTCAGCATCGAAGACGACCTGCGTCGAGTTGTGGAGAACGGACTCTCCCTCGACGATGAGGAATTGCAGTGGCGCTGTGAACAGGCGGTTCGCAATCACGACCCCTGCATTTCGTGCGCCGCGCACTTCTTGGATCTCACGGTGGAAACGTCATGATTGACACGAGAACCGCCAAGGTCGTCGTGGCCGGGTTCGGGAGCGAGTATCGCCACGACGACGGTGTCGGCACACTCGTCGCTGAGCGCGCGGTTGCCCAAGTATCGACGTCGCACTTCGTCGGATCGTTGAGCGACCCACTCGATCTCTTGGGAGAGTGGAACGGAGCGGATTTGGTCATCGTGGTCGACGCCATCCACTCGGGCGCGCCGGTGGGCACATTGCAAACGATCGAAATTGACGTGGAGAACCTCTCGTGCACCGCACTCGACGCCGAGTCTGGAGCCGGTGAGTCGAGCACGCACGGCCTGGGCCTCGTCGCCGTCCTTCGACTCGCACGCGCGATCAATCAGGCACCTCGACGGCTCGTCATTATCGGCATCGAGGGTGAACGATTCGACCTCGGCGAAGGTCTGAGTGCTTCGGTCGAAGCGGCCGTTCCCGAAGCAGTGGCGCGAGTCGTGGAATTCATCAAGGAGGCGCAATCATGTGCGTGAGTTGCCTGGCAAATGTCCTCGAGAACGACGGACCGAAAAGGGTCGTGGTCGAGCACGTCAACGGACTCATTACGAGAGCGTCCTTACTCGCTCTCGACGGCCCTCCCCCGGAACCGGGGGACTGGGTGGTCGTCCACAGTGGTTACGTCATCGATCGCCTCGACGCGGCCGACGCGCAGCGGGCCGTGGGCGAGATCCGTCGTGGCGAGCGAGATCTCGCCCACACGTTGATGGAAGGAGCCCACCAATGAAATCGCGCAGCGATCAACGCATGCCCGGAATGCTCGTAGCCGGCGTCACCGCACTCGTCAGCGGTGTGTCGGTATTCGTCAACAGCTACGGTGTGCATTCGTTCAGCTCACCGGCGCTCTACACGACGGCCAAGAACATGGCAGCGGTCTTGTTCCTGGCCCTGGTCGCCTCCGCGGGCCTGTGGGCGCGCCGAGGAAACTCCTCAACATTCAGCGCACACTTCGTCACGCCGGAACGCTCGCACGAACTGCGCCACGGCGTCGGCTACTGGCTCGCACTGGCGTACGTCGGCGTCATCGGTGGCGGACTCGCCTTCGTTTTGTTCTTCAACGGGCTCGCCGTGAGCACCCCGGCCTCGGCGGCATTTTGGCGCGACACGATGGTGCTGTGGGTCGCGGCGCTCGCGATTCCCATCCTCCGGGAAAAAGTCGAGTGGTGGAATTACGTGGCGATCGCCCTGCTCGTCGCGGGCGAGATCATCGTCGCCGGTGGCGTCGGGCACCTGGCGTTCACGCGGGGTGAGTGTGACGTCCTCGCTTCGACCGCCCTGTGGGCCGTTGAAGTCGTGATCGCCCGACGGTTACTGCGCGAGATGTCGCCGGCCGCACTGGCCCTCGTTCGCATGGGAGTGGGCGCCCTCGCCCTGTGCGTGTACCTGTCCGCGACCGGAGCGTTCGCGAACCTTCTGTCGCTCAACGCCCACCAGGTCTGGTGGGTGCTGGCGACGGGGCTTCTCCTTAGTGGCTACGTCGCCACGTGGATGACGGCACTCACTCGGGCCCGAGCACTTGACGTGACGTCGGTGTTGGTGGCGAGCGCCGCCGTAACGTGGCTCCTCCAACTCGTCGCGGGCACCGTCACACCGGTGACCTCGACCATCGGGCTCGTGCTGATCGCGGCCGGAGCGGGGCTCGTGATCTGGGCGGGCGTAACGAGGGCCTGGCAACCCGCTCGCCGACAAACGGTTATCGGATGAGCGTCGGCGACTCGGCCGTGCTGAGCGAGACACCACTCTCGGGACCACTGCTCTTTGCCCGTTACGCCTATCCACCAAACGAGCTCGGTTACTGCGGACCGAGTGACGCCAGCGCCCTCATCGATTCAGCGACCGAGGCCGGTGGAGAGAGTGAGTTGGGACACTTGGCCAAGCAGTTCGACGGCGCGTGGCCGTACCTCGAACTCATCGCGAGCTGTAACGGAATCTCCGATCCGCTCGACCGAAGGGTCGTCGAGGCGTACTGGGTGGGCAACGAATTGGCACGTCGCGTACCCGCGATGTCGCTGGCGGCGTCGCTCGACGATCGATTTGCCCGTCGCACCGCTCGAAACTTCGAGCCGCTGGTATCGGCGGCGTTCACCGGTGGAGTCATCCAACACAGCTTTCACGTGTTCGCGGTCTACCCGTGGTTCGGGTTGCTGCGCGCCGGCAAGGAGGGTGCGCCACTCCAGATCCTCGATCGTTGTCGTATCAGATGGGGTCAGGTCCTCAACGTGGACGGCGACTTCGTCACCGTGAAATCGCGTTCGCTCAAGTTCGAAGGATCACACCTACGTCTCGGTGCCGAAGGACTTGAAGTCGTGCGTCGCGCGCTCGGGGGTGTTGGTTTCGTTGACGACCTGGCTCCGGGCGACGTGGTATCCATGCACTGGGACTGGGTGTGCGACCGGTTGTCCGACGCGTCACTTAGTTGGCTCCAGAACTGCACGCGAATAAATCTCCACGCCGTGAACTGTCTCGCCCAACCAGGGCCGGCCGTGGTGTGCGGCGCGTAACCCATGAACAATGAATGGGGGCGCACGAGTATCTGGAAGGTTTCACCCGTGCGCCCCCAGCGTTCAAGCGGAGGCGCCGACGACGGCAGCGCTACTGGCGCTTGATCGCCACTCGGTGCGGTTCCTTTTCAGGAACCTCAGCGGTCGAGTGCATCCGTACTTCGAGCATGCCGTCCTTGTACGACGCTTCAATCTTCGATTCGTCAACATCGGAAGGGATTGGAACACTCCGCACGAACGAGCCGTACCGAATCTCGCTGCGATAGACGTGGTCGTCGTGACTCCGGTGTGACTCGGACCTTTGCGCCCGGATGACCAACTCGTTGTCGACGACCTCGACCACCACGTCCTTGTCGGGATTGACGCCCGGCAATTCGGCGCGCACGACAATCGTGTCGTCGTCATGGGACTCTTCGAGCTTGAACGACCGGCGCCAGTCGCCATCACGGAATAACTCATCTACCCACGCCCATGGCGAACCGAATCGCACCGGCAAATCAAGTTCTTTCAATGAACTCTTTGAAAGCATCACTTGACCCTCTTCCTGGAGAGCCTGCGGGCCCAGGATGAGTCGACAGACCTCTTCCAAACGTGAGAGTAGCGACGCGCGCCACGAGTTTCTAGAGCACAAAGTCACATTCTTCGAGTTGCGCGATAGTCGCTCTCATAAACCAATCAAACGATCCCCGCGACCACGTGACGATGGAGGATCGGCGGATTCAGGCGGTCATTGCAACAGGAGCTTTTCGATCGCGTCGATCGGTTTCTCGAGGGCTAACCGTGTCCGGGGTCGGACGTTGCGGGTCGAATGCCGCGCGTCACGGCTGGGTATCTACCAGCGCCCTGGCGCGCGCTTCGGGAACTCCCAGGATGAGCAGGCTCGTTATTGCTGCCGCGCGGGCGCTGAGATTCTCGCCGGAAAGGTTGTTGTCCGCGATGGCGAACACGGCGGCGTAGGCGATTTGGCTGAGAACTTGCGCGGGCAGGTGCCGACCAAATACCTCGCTGTCCTGGCCCTTTTGCACGAGGTCGGCAAGGGTCTTATCGACGGGTCCCAACAGGGCGTGGATCTCCTCGCCATACTCGCCGCGCCGGAGAGCCAACAGCACTCGGTAACGGTGCGCCAAGGGCCATAGGCGGGCGATGAAATCGACCCACACCGTTTCGGCTGCTCGGTCGGAGGCGTTGACCTCGTCGAGCACGGCTGCGACCTCGTTCACGGCCTGTTGCGTAAGGCTGCGTATCAGGTCGCTGCGGGTCGGGAAGTGGCCGTAGACGGTGCGGCGGACCACGCCGGCAGCGGCGGCGACGTCGCCCATGCCGGCGTCCGGGTTCTGCCCCAAGACCTCGACGGCGACGTCGAGGATGCGCTTCCGTGTGTCGTTCAGGGAGCGTGACCGGGCGGATTCGATCTGCACCATCACATTATTGCACATCAGTGTGCAATAATGTAGATTGCACATCAGTGTGCAACAGGTCGCTGCACTGTAAATCAATGTTCAGGAGAACAAGGCAATGATCCCACCTACGCCCGCAACCCTCGTCCGCCGATTCACCGTCGCGATCTCGGACTCCGAGATTGAGGACTTGAAGCAGCGACTCGCCAGAACTCGATGGCCGAACCCGGAAACTGTCCCCGACTGGTCGCAAGGTGTCCGCTTGGAGAATGCCAAATCGCTGATCGACTACTGGGAGCGAGAATACGACTGGCGCCGATTCGAGCGAGAGCTCAATCGTTTCCCCCAGTTTTTGACGGCGATCGATGGGCTGGACATTCACTTCATCCACGTCAAGTCGAAGAATCCGAAGGCGATGCCCCTGATCTTGACGCACGGTTGGCCAGGTTCGATCGTCGAGTTCCTGAAACTCATTGACCCACTCATTGACCCGGTAGCGTTCGGAGGAAATGTCGAAGATTCATTCGACGTCGTCATTCCGTCGCTGCCTGGATTCGGATTTTCCCAAAAGCCGACCGAGACGGGGTGGACTGTTTCACGTATCGCAACCGCATGGGTGGAACTCATGAAGCGTCTTGGCTATGAGAACTGGGCCGCTCAAGGCGGTGATTGGGGTGCCGTTGTAACCTCCGCTCTCGGGGCCATGCGGCCTAAGGGCCTTCTCGGGATTCACTTGAACACTCAATACGCTTTCCCCGCACAGATCCCCGACACGCTGTCACCCGACGAGCGCTACGCCGTAGACACCCTCGCCCTCTACACCGGCTATCTCGGTGGATCAAACCACCTTCAGGCTACGAAGCCAGAAACCGTCGGATTCGCTCTGGCGGACTCTCCGGCCGGCCAGGCAGCCTGGATCTACGAAAAGTTTCAATCCAAGACGGACAATCACGGGCTCGCCGAGGACGCGCTCAGTACCGATGACATGCTCGACGCAATCTCGCTTTATTGGTTCACAAACAGTGCCGCGTCCTCCGGCCGCATCTACTGGGAGAACAGTTCGGGCACCTTAGCTGGCCCAAAGCTCACACTGCCGGTCGCCGTGACTGTGTTCCCACGCGACATCCCACGCCTGCCACGAAGCTGGATCGAAGACACCTACACCAAATTGATTCACTACGGCGAAGCCGACAAGGGCGGACACTTCGCAGCTTTCGAGCAACCCGAGATCCTGATCAGCGAAATCCGCACCGGGCTAAGGAGTCTCCGTTCGTAGCATGGCCCTCTAGCGCGCCGATTCGGGTCGCCGAGTTGCGCGGAGATACCTCAACGAGTGAGGTCCCCTACGTTCGGCCGAATCGCGAAAGCGACGATCTCCACGCCACCACGAATATCGCTTCACCCGCGATAAGAACTCAGACGCTGACTCGCGCGCGCGAGTGACTGCACCGTTTCGGGGATGTACTCTTCGAGATTGGTGGCGAGCGCCAGAAACAACTGAGCCGTCGTGAGCGCATCGCCCAGCGCGTGATGTTGCTGGTGAACCGGAAGATTCAGACTACGGGCGAGCTCGTCGAGCGCGCGCGGCGCCGGCGGCTGTTGTCGCGTAAGGGCCAAGAGCTGACCAAGTTCGCACGTATCGAGGACGGGTTCACGCAGGCGCAGTCCCTGTCGCGCGAATGCCCGGCCCAGGAACGATCGTTCGACCCAGGCCACGTGCACCACCAAGACCCTTCCGGCCATCGCGGTGATGAGCGGCCGTATTGCTTCATCCAAGGGCGGCGCCTCGGCGAGGTCGACCGTGCGAATACCGTGAATGAGTATGGACCGTTCCGGGAGCGGTCGAGTCGGTCGGCACAGTCCGTACAACGTGCTCCCGGCGAGGACGCGCCCGGCGTCAATTGGCACCGCGGCAAACGAGATGATCTCGTCGTTTCGTGGATCAAGCCCGCTCAACTCGAGATCCACGACGCAGTAGTGCGCCTTTCGCCACGGCGTCTTGACCGCTTCCACGGGCGTGCCGGCGTACAGTTTCGCCGCTGGTGACGTCGGTGTCCGCAAGAGTGATGGACGCCGCACGTCAGGGGTTCCACGAGAGGTCGTTCAGGACGCGCCGCTGCACGGAGATGACCGCGCGGAAGGTCTCTTTCAAGTAGTTGCGCTGCAACGGGCTCAACTCAGCGAGTTCGATCTCGTCATTCGGTTCGAGCCCGGCGATGAGTTGTGCGACTTGGTGGTCGAGCCTCAACTGGCTCGTGAGTTCGAACGCGTCACGAAGCGTGAGGGCGTCGGAACTCGTGAGGGTGCCGCAGTCGCTCGCCGCTTGTAAACGCGCGGTCGTCGACGCACACGTGACCCCGGCGGTCATGCCAGCCCACCGGGCAAGGTCGGTGATGGGCACGACGGCGCCCCGTTTGAGATCCAATCGGCTGCGCCCCTCGCCGGCGACGTCGATGGCGAGTCCCCGAATGAAACCGACCGGCGGCTTGTGCGAGAGCGCGAACCGTGCGAGGAGGCGCAACAACTGTGGGTACGACCGAGCAACACGAAACGTTTCGGCGATCAGCGGCTCGGATTCAATCCCCCACACGGGGCGACTGTCGACGAGCACCGATACGAGCACGAGGGCTTTCTTTTGGGTGGGGTCTTCGAGAAACGACTGAGCCTCTCGCGTCCACGATGACAGTGATCGGACGAAGAGCGGATCCGAGGCGTTGACCCGGTGTTCATCGGGACGAAATCCACACCGCGTGAGGGTGTGCGTCACGGCGGTCGCCGCCTCGTCGAAATACGTGCGAACCGACGGCTCATCGTCGTTCTCACGACCGAACCACGCGATCGCACTGTCGAGGTCCGAACTCGGCATCGCCTCTCGACGGGCCTGGCTACCGAGTGCGAGCCAGGTGAAGCGCCTTGGCGCGTCGCCCATCTTCGCCGCCACGAGGTCGAGCGCCCGTCGCGTCAGTGCGTCTGCCACCACCGAGAAGACCGACATGACGTCGAGTGCGGTCATGCCCCCGCGATGCAGACTGATCACGGTCGGTCGCAACTTCGACGCCGCTGCGACGAGTTCGTCGACGGTGCTCGCACCGCCAATGGCGTGGCGAAGATGGAACGACGATTTCGTTTCAATCGCGATGAGGTCATGGTCCTCGACAATGCCCAGAACCCGTCCGGATGCCGAAGTGACGGGAAAGTGCTTGACTCCCCGATCGAGCATGTCCAACAGAACTTCACTACCCGGACGCTCAGCGGTCACCGTGAACGCGGGAGCCGTCATCACCGAGGACACGGGCTCGTCGCCAGACAAACCCTCGGCCACTACCCTCGAACGAAGATCGCTGTTGGTCACAATCCCGATCGAACTACCCAGGTCCACGATGAGGGCACTCGCACCATTCGCGGTCATCAGTTGAGCCGCCTCGCGAATCGTCGTCGATGGTGGGCAGATGGTCGGGGCGCTGCGAATGGCGTCGCGAACGGGTTGGCGAAGATAGTCCCGGGTTGCTTCGCGCGATGGACCCGAACGCAGGTGGTGGCGATCTTCGAGGATGAGTCGCGTGACGTAGCGCAACGCTCCAGGGCCCGCCAGTATCTGAGAAGCGGTCGCCGCCGGAAATCGGTACGTGAGTGTGTCCTCGGCTGCGCGAGCCTCGAAGCCAGTCGGAAGACCGGACAACATTGACGCGTGCCCGAACATCTCGCCCATCTCCAAGAGGTCCAGCACCTGTCCGTCGCTGACCACCTCGACGGAGCCGGTGCGAATTACGCGTAGAAACTCGACGGGATCTTCACCCTGGGAGAAGATGATCTGTCCGGCCCGGTGATATTCGACGTCCACGACGTCGCCCAGCAATTCCAGTGCAGCGGGGTCGAGATCAGCGAACGGTGGATAGCGCTGGAGGAATTCAAGAATGTCGGGAATGGCCGCCATTCGGACCTCCTGAGAAAGCGACGGCTGATGCGCATGCCGAGGAGACAAGTGCGTTCAATCGCATGAATCGCCGGCAAGTAATGGCCAAAGTGTATCCACGTTCTTGGTGCTCGCGGTGTCGAGTGAGCCGCAGACCTTCGATCGTCGCGAATGACGTTCGCCGGTTGGGTGATCACTGAGATGTCGCGTCATTGCGCGACACCGAGAGCGCCACGGGGACATCAAGATCCGAAAGCGTCGCAACGACATTCTCGAAAAGGATTCCTGCCACGTTGACGAACTAAGAGTTGCTTCGCCGATCTCCACGAGTGGAAGATGGTCCTAAGAGTGCGAACGAATGACCACGACGGGACACGCCGCATTGGCAACGCAGTGTTCGCTGGTTGAGCCAATCAACATCCCCACGAATTCGCCATGCCCACGACTGCCCACAACCAACAGATCGGCACCAACCGACTCGTGAATGAGGACGGGCGCCGGATGACCTTCGACGACTTTCGAGTTCACCACCACGTCGGGATGAGCGGCCCGGAGCTTCTCCAGTACCGGCTCGAGCGTTTCGGCCATATCACGCGCGGGATCGTAGCCATCGGGAATGAACGACCAACCGAAACTGGTGGGCCACTCCCAAGCTGCGACGACTTCCAGCGAAGAGTCCGTGTACTCGGCCTGGCGAGCGGCCCATTCCAGAGCCATCAGTGACACCGGTGAACCGTCGATTCCGGCGACGATCCGGCCGCCCTTCACCGACTGGTTACCGGAGGCGTTGTTGGTCTGTTCCTGCGAAGTCATATCTCTTCTTTTCGATCCCTGTCTAGCTACATCGTGCCATTCCGACATTAGTAGCGGGGCACTTCTTGGCATTCAGTGAACACCGTCACAGTTCGACGTGCGACGTGGCGAGATCGCCGTACGGCTCACCGGACACCTGAGCAATGAGACTTCGACGTGCATGAGTCTCGGCCGAACACGAACCGGCGAGAAACGGGGACCTCTCAGAATCCTTTGAGTACGGGGCCATCCGGAAAACAGTCTCGATTTGTGACACGAGTTCAGGACAAATGGCCCTAGTCAAGGTATGCCGCAGTTTTTAGATTCGAGTGAGACTTAACTTTTCAGTCACGTTTCTATGGAAGAAGGAGCTTTGTCGACAACATTCGCTCACTCGGCGGGCCAATCCGAATGAAGGATGCTGAGGTCTCATGAGCGCCCCGGCCATTGCCGCCTTCGACCTCGCCAAGAATTTCGGTGACACTCACGCGCTTCAGGGCTTAGATCTTCAGGTCGAAGAGGGCCAGATTGTTGGTTGCCTCGGTCCTAACGGGGCGGGCAAGACGACGATGATTCGGCTCTTACTGGGCTTGCTCGTTCCGTCTCGAGGTCGAGCGGAGATCTTCGGTCTGGACACTCGGCGCCAGACCGTCGCGGCACACCGGCGACTGGCGTACGTACCCGGCGAGGCCAACCTCTGGCCTTCGTTGAGCGGGGCCGAGACGCTTCGTCTCCTGGGAAACGTCCACGGGCAGGTTGACCTGACCTACCAAGCCGAACTGATTGAGCGCTTCAACCTCGACACGACCAAACGGGTCCGAGCGCTCTCGAAGGGAAACCGTCAGAAGCTGATCCTCGTCGCCGCGCTCATGACGCGCGCCGAACTGCTCATCCTCGACGAACCGACGAGCGGTCTGGATCCACTCATGGAACAGGCCTTTCGTCAATGCATCCTTGAGGCCAAGGAGCGCGGTCAAAGTGTGCTGCTCTCGTCGCACATATTGAGCGAGGTCGAGGCACTGTGCGACCGGATCGCGATCTTGCGTTCGGGGGCCCTCGTGGAGATGGGCACCATGGCGCAGTTGCGTCATCTCTCGGCGCTGACCGTGGAGGCGACCTTCGAAGTCGACGTGCCCGACGTCGCCAAGGTCCCCGGGGTCTCGATGATCGAAGTGCAGGGACGAACGTTGCGCTGCCAAGTTCGAGGATCGATCGAACCGCTGCTCGCGATGCTCGCGCACTCCGGCGTGCAAGAACTCCTGAGCCACGAACCTTCGCTCGAGGAACTCTTCTTATCGCATTACGGCGCACCCTTGGTCGAAGCGACGCATGGCCCGGACGAAAAATAGCCCCGAGGTCGACGCGACTCCGGTCACGTCGAATTCCCCCTCCACGGTTATCGCGCGACTCTCGGCACGGACCTCGGTGCGCGCGGGCGTCGGCTGGGGCTTGGTCTTCGGCTTCTACGTCGCTACCCAGGCCCTGACCTACGCCACGACTTACAAGACCGCGGCCTCGCGGCACATCTTGGTCCAGGAGTTCGGAAACAACGCGGGGATCAGTGCGCTGGTGGGACCAGCGATCCGGATCGACACGGTGCCCGGCTTCACCTCGTGGAAGTGCCTGACCGTGTTGGCGATCATGGGCGCGGTGTGGGGAATACTTACGAGCACCAAGTTGACCCGGGGCGAAGAAGACGCCGGTCGCTGGGAGCTACTGCTGGCCGGGCGAGTCACCCGCCGAAGCGCCGCCCAACAAGCGCTGGTGGGCATGAGCGCGGGCGCGCTCGGCCTCTTCGTCTCAACGGCGCTCATTATCACGGCCGTCGGACATTCGTCAAAAGTCAACATCGGTGTGGGCTCCGCGTTGTGCTTTTCTTTGGCCGTCGCCGGCGGTGCCCTCATGTTCCTCGTCATCGGGGCGTTGTGCGCACAGCTATCAACGTCGCGGCGACAAGCGATTAGTTTCGCGTCCGCGGTCCTGGGCGTCAGCTACGCGATTCGCATGGTCGCCGATTCGGGATCCGGACTCTCATGGCTGCGTTGGATCACACCACTGGGTTGGATTGAAGAGATGCGGCCGCTGACCTCGCCGCGACTCTGGGTTCTCGCGCCCGTCGCCGCACTCGTGGCCGTCCTGGGCGCGGGCACGATTCTGCTCGCCGGGCGTCGCGACGTCGGCGCGGGAACGCTGCCCGATCGTTCGACGCTCTCCTCGGTGCGACGTCTGCCCACGTCACCGTGGGGCCTCGCCGTCTACCTTTCGCGCGGCACCTTGCTGGCGTGGGGCGGTTCCATCGTCGCCTACGGGTTGCTGCTCGGCAGTATCGCCAAATCGGGCGGCAAGATGATCACGGCCTCCTCCAGTTTGCGAAATGACTTTGCCCGACTCGGCATCTCGGGAGCTGAGGCCTATCTCAGCGTGGCGTATTTGCTCATGGCCGTGGTGTTGAGCTTCGTCGCGGTAGGCCAAGTGAACGCCGCGCGCAAAGAGGAGTCGGGCGGCCTACTGGAGAACCTGCTCGTGCGTCCGTTTTCGAGAGTCAGTTGGCTCACGCAAAGAATCGCGCTCGCGACGGCGGTGCTGGCACTAGGTGGCGTACTCGCCGGCCTCTCGACCTGGGTCGGCGCCGCCCGCGAGCACGCCGACGTCCCTCTCTCGTCGATGTTCGACGCGGGACTCAACGTGGCCGTGCCCGCCCTTCTCATATTCGGCGTGGGAGTACTCGCTCTCGCCGTCGTGCCCCGGATGGTGAGCGTCGTCACGTACGCCGTGTTGGTGTGGTTCTTGTTGGTGGAGATCCTGGGCAGTGTCGTGACGGCGAACCACTGGATTCTCGACCTCTCGGGCTATCACCAGATGGCCGCGGCACCCGCCGTCGCGGTCAATTGGAGCGCCAACGCCGTGATGATCGCACTCGCCGTCGGGGCCGCGGGCCTCGGTGTCCTCCGGTTCAATCGGCGCGACGTCAAGGGCGAATGATCCACCACGCTGCTCAGTCCACGGCGTCGCTCGAGTCGCTTCCTTCCGGGAATTCGCTCCCGTGATTGGGCAGCGAGAGCAAGATGACCAGTGCCGCAACGCCCACGACCGCGGTAGCGATCAAGAGCGCTTCGTCCATCCCTGAGACGAAGGAACGACGCGCCAATGTCGCGAGTTCGGCTCCCAGCTTCGACGGAGCGCGCCGGGCCACCGCCAGTGCCCCTTCGAGTGATCCGTCGATGAGCTTCTGCACCGACATCGGCACGTGCGCGCGTGCGACGACCGGCGCCATCATGTTTTGATAGCGCAGGTTGAGCACGGTGCCCAGCACGCCGACACCCAGAGCGCCCCCCAATTGCATGGCGGTGTCGCTGGTAGCGGACCCGACTCCGGCCTGGGACCTGGGTAGCGAGCCCATGACCGATTCGGTGCACGGCGCCAGCGCGAGGGCGACACCCACGCCCACCATCACGAACGGCGCCAGAGTGTCTCGATAGGTTCCGGCGACGGTCGTGTGCGAGAGCATCGCGAAGGCGATGGCCACCAGCACGAGCCCGGTCGTGACAACGTATTTCGTACCGACCGAGCGGGCCACCCACACCGAAAGCGGCGCGACGACCAAGAGCACCGCCGCCACTGGGATGATGCGCACGCCAGCCTCGAGGGGGCTGTAGCCGAGATCGAACTGTAAGTACTGCGTCATGAGAAAGAACATGCCCAGCAGGGCGAAGAGTACGAGCAACAACGCGGAGATGGCCACGCTGTAGCGGCGACTGGCGAAGAAGCGAAGGGGCAGCATCGGGTGATCAATTCGGCGCTCCCACGCGATGAACGCGACGATGACCACCAACGCACCCAGCAATGAACCCACGATGATCGGGGAACTCCACCCGCGGCTCGGCGCCTCGATGATGCCCCACAGCAGGAGGCTGAGGCCGAACATCGAAAGACCGGCACCGACAGCGTCGGGACGCGCCGAACGGGGATTCTTGGAATTGGGCACCAGCCAGAGGGCGGCGAAGAAGCCGATCACGGCTATGGGCACGTTGACCAGAAACACCGACCCCCACCAGAAGTGAGAGAGGAGAACTCCTCCGAGTATTGGGCCCAGCGCGACGCCAATTCCGGTCGTGCCTGACCAAATGCCGATAGCGCGGACGCGCTCGCGCTCGGTCGTGAAGACGTTCGTGAGGATTGACAAGGTGCACGGCATCAGCGCGGCCGCGCCGATCCCCATGGTGGCGCGCGCGATCGTCAGGACGTCGGGACTCACGGAGAACGCGGCGAACGCCGATCCGCCACCGAAGATCAACAGTCCGCCCATGAATACCCACTTGCGACCAATTCGGTCGCCCAACGCCCCGAGTGACAAGAGGAGACCCGCGAAGACCACGGCGTAGGCGTCAACCATCCACTGGAGCTGGCTGGGACTGGCGTTGAGGGCGCGCGCGATTTCCGGCAACGCCACGTTCAAGACGGTGTTGTCCAGACTGATCAGCAACAGGGTGATGCAGAGGACGGACAGCGTGGCCCATCGACGGTAGGGCGAACCCGGTGCCGACACGTCGCTCTTCGCGACAGAGATGGTCACGCTCTCACCGTATGATCGATCGCTCGGCTGAGAAAGGGTAAAAGGTCACGAGTCTCCGCGAGGCGCTTTCGCTGCCACGGAGCAGCGACGCCACGCTATAACTGTGACATTCGTCCCTAGCGTCGTCCCACGCGTGGCGGGACGATAGATTCATGTCGTCGATGAGTTGGACGCACCCAATGCACACGGAACACTCCGGTGTCGCGCGCCACTGGACGCATTGGCACGAACAATTCGGTCACCTCGAACTCCTGGCGGACGCTGCGCGCCTCGACACGTTGCACCGGGTCCCGGCTTGACCATGACGTCGTCGCCCGAGTCAATGAAGCGCGAGGAGTTCATACCCGGGCGCTACCCCGGTGAGTTGGAGGCGAACTTCGTGGTCGTCACCGGAGCGACGTTACGGATGCGCCCGATTCGAGATGAAGACGCACAGAAGTTGATCGAGTTCCACGCGCGCCTCTCCTTTGACTCGATCTACCGTCGGTACTTCTCCATACACCCCGAGCTCTCCCCCGATGAGGTGCGACACCTCACGCAGGTCGACTACGTGGATCGCTTAGCGCTCGTGATTGAAGACGGCGACGACCTCGTCGCCGTCGGTCGTTACGATCGAAGTCCGGACTCGACCACCGCCGAAGTCGCCTTCGTGGTCCGCGACGACTACCAGCACTTGGGACTCGGGCATCGACTTTTGGAGGCACTCGCCGAAGCCGCCCGGGCTCGAGGGATATCGACGTTCAGTGCCGAAACTCTGTTCACCAACCGTGACATGATGGCGGTCTTTCGCCACTCGGGCTACCCGTTGACAACGTCAGTCTCGCGCGGGGAGGTCAGTGTGCGCTTTTCGATCGACCCGACTCTTGACGTCGAAGCATCGCCGCGCGGCAGCGAAAACGGACCTTCCTCCTGATGGTGCTCGTTATCAATGAAGGGTTCAATGACGCGGGTCACGAAGACCCGGGGCATCCGGAGCGTCCCGATCGCGTGGTCGCGGCTCGGTCGGCCGTCGACGACCTACATCTCGGCGATGACCTCGTGGTCGTCGGGGCCCATTCGGCCACGCGCGACGAGCTCGTGCGCGTTCATAGCGGAATCTATCTCGATGAACTCAGCGCCTATTGCTATTCCGGTGGAGGCGACATTGATCAAGACACCTACGCCACGTTGGATTCATTCACAATCGCCAAGTACGCAGCCGGCGCCGGACTCGCCGTGATCGAGGAACTGCAACGGCGAAACGACGGCGTGGGCTTCGTCGCGGCCCGGCCACCCGGGCACCACGCACTGGCTGACCGAGCGATGGGATTTTGTTTGTTGAACAACGTCGCGGTCGCCGCGGCCGCACTGCGAAGTCAGGGCGAGAGAGTCCTCATCGTCGATTGGGACGTGCACCACGGTAATGGGACCCAACAGATCTTCTGGGATGTGCCCGAGGTCCTCTACGTCTCGACGCATCAATGGCCCCTCTTTCCCGGTACCGGCTCGGTGAACGAAGTAGGCGGTCGCCACGCAGCCGACCGCACGGTCAACATCCCGTTGCCCCCGGGCGCCACCGGCGACGTCCTGCGCCGAGGGATCGATGAGATGGCCGGACCGGTCATTGACTCGTTCGACCCGACCTGGGTGTTGGTGTCCGCGGGCTATGACGCCCACCGCGCGGATCCGATGGCTGACCTTCGTCTCACGAGCGGAGACTTCGCCTTGTTGGCGCGCTGCGTGAGCGACTACGCGCCAGTGCCCGGTCGCGTCGTCATGTTCCTTGAAGGTGGCTACGACCTCGGAGCGTTGCGTTCTTCTATCCACGCCTCACTGAGCGCCGCCCTCGGGCAACCTCACGATGGCGAGTCCCCCTCCAACGGAGGCCCGGGCACGGAGCAGATTGAGCGAATGCGCCAATCCCGCCGATCGACAGTTGAGATGCTGCACGCTAGCGATGACGAGGAGTCGACACAATGAAACCCTTCCAGCACGTGGCGGTCGGTTACGACGGTTCGCCGGACGCGACGAACGCCGTACGCTGGACGTTCGACGCGGCACGCGAAGTCCATGCCAGCGTCACGATCGTCCACGCGATTGGCTTGATCGAGCATCAACGAAAGCATTTCTCAACGGACCGCGTCCCGCCAGCGCTGCTCGCCCTCGCCAAGGAGTGCGCGTTCGAGGAGAGTGAGTTGCACTGGCTCGTCGAGGACGGTGACGCGTGCTCAGTTCTCTTGCGCATGACGTCCCCGCCTATCAACGCCGACATGTTGGTGGTGGGTTCACGGGGCGAAGGAAAACGTGAAGGACTTCTTTTGGGTAGCACGAGCCTCGAACTCGCCGAGCACGCAAGTGTGCCGGTCGTTGTAGTTCCGTCGGATTTCACCGAACACTGAAGACGTCAGACGTCAGACGTCCTGATCTGCTCACGTACGGCTCCGAGGAATACTCCGATGACAGTCACTTAATCAAGGACTGCGCGCCGATCGCGCCGTCTTATCAGCGCTCAATTACCCAGGAACTGGTCGCTCGCTGACGCATCACATACTCGACTTCGCACGATGAAGTGAAGGCCCGGGCCGGCCGCAAGGGAGAATCCCTCGGGTTCCCCGGCGCCCACGTCTAACGTCAGCCGGGTTCCCTTCCATACCTCGTACTGTCGATGATCGATGTAAAACGGACAGTCGCTGATCGTTCCAAGCAGAACATCGTGATCGCCGATGATGAACTCACCCTGGCGAAAGCACATCGGGAGGCTCCCGTCACAACACCCTCCCGACTGAAAGAACATGACGGGCCCACCCGCGCTCACCAGGTCGGCGATGGCGCTTCGCGCCTCCCCAGTCGCGTCGATACCTGGCGGCTCCGGTGGGCCCGTCATGCGAGCATGTCCTTAGAAGAACCCGAGCGGCTTGGTGCTGTAACTCACGAGAAGGTTCTTCGTTTGTGAGTAGTGCTCCAGCATCATCTGGTGGTTTTCACGCCCGATGCCGGAGATCTTGTAACCACCGAAGGCGGCGCCCGCCGGGTACAGGTGGTAGCAGTTCGTCCACACTCGTCCCGCTTTGATGCCGCGACCCATTCGATAGGCCAAGTTCCCGTCACGGGTCCATACGCCCGCGCCGAGTCCGTAGAGCGAGTCGTTGGCAATCTCCAGGGCTTGCGCTTCGTCCGTGAAGGTCGTCACCGCGAGAACGGGTCCGAAGATCTCTTCTTGGAAGACTCGCATCTTGTTGTGACCCTTCATCACCGTTGGCTCGAAGTAGTACCCGTCCGCCAACGTCTCATCCACCGTCGCAACGTTGCCCCCAATGAGGACCTGTGCGCCTTCTTGCTTACCGATCTCGACGTAGGACTCGATCTTTTCGAGTTGCTGATTCGATACCTGTGCGCCAATCATGGTGCTGGTGTCGAGCGGGTTGCCCTGGGTGATCTTGGCGATGCGGGCCAAGCAGCGTTCCATGAACTTGTCGTAGATCGACTCCTGAATGAGTGCTCTTGACGGGCAAGTGCAGACTTCGCCCTTGTTGAAGGCGTACAGCACCAGTCCCTCAATGGCCTTGTCCAGGAATTCGTCGTCAGCGTTCATCACGTCGGCGAAGAAGATGTTGGGTGACTTACCGCCCAATTCGACCGTCGAAGGAATGAGGTTCTGCGCCGCGTACTGCATGATGAGTCGCCCCGTCGTCGTCTCACCGGTGAAGCCGATCTTCGCGATACGAGGGCTGGTGGCCAGGGCCTTGCCGATTTCCGCCCCGGGACCGGTGACAACGTTGATCACGCCCTTGGGTACGATGCCATCGAGCAACTCGGCGAACTTGAGAATTGACCACGGCGTTGGGGAGGCGGGCTTGAGCACGGTGCAGTTGCCCGCGGCCAGAGCCGGAGCGATCTTCCACGCCGCCATGAGGAGCGGGAAGTTGAACGGGATGATCTGTCCCACGACACCGAGCGGCTCGTGGAAGTGGAACGCCACCGTGTCCTTGTCAATCTCGGTCGTACGGCCCTCGAGCGATCGAGTGGCCCCCGCGAAATAGCGGAAGTGGTCGATGGCGAGCGGTAGGTCGGCCGCCAAAGTCTCGCGCACCGGCTTGCCGTTTTCGTAACTCTCCGCGACGGCCAACATGGTGAGATTGGCCTCGAGCACATCGGCAATCATGTTGAGGACCTTCGCGCGGTCCGTGAGTGAGGTCTCTCCCCAAGCCACTCGCGCTGCGTGGGCCGCGTCGAGCGCCAACTCGACGTCCTCCTTCGTCGAACGCGCCACCTGGCAGAAGGCCTTGCCGTCGACCGGCGACACGTCGTCCATGTACTCGCCCTTCACGGGTGGTACCCACTTCCCGCCAATGAAGTTCTCATAACGCGCCTTGAGCGATACGAGACTCCCTTCGAGCCCGGGGGCGATGAATACTTTCACGTTGTCCGCCGCGTCTACCTTTGCCGCGTCATTCACCATCAAATTCGTCATGGCAAACTCCTGTCTTTGGTGTGGCTTCTGCCACTTATTCGGAGTATTGCGCTCGCGAGATAATTGTCACTAGGTCGAAAGTCACTTTCTTTTCTCAACGATCGGGGTGAGTCGCGCGACCACCTATGGTCGGGTGTAGAGGCGCTGAATGCTGCGCGAGCCGAGGTGAAATTATGTCGACGATGCGGGCGTGGGCCGTCCAGACGCCGGGCCCGATTGACACGCAACCGCTTGTCCTCACCGAGCGGGCACTGCCGGCTCCCGGTCTCGGCGAGGTGCGCCTGCACGTCGTTGCCTGCGGAGTGTGTCGCACCGATCTTCATCTCGCCGAAGGCGACCTCGCACCGCGTCGCCCACTCGTAGTGCCCGGACACGAGGTCGTGGGCGTCGTCGATGAACTGGGCGAAGGCACGTCGAAGCTCCGCGTGGGCGATCGGGTCGGCGCCGCCTGGCTGGCGCACACGTGTGGGACCTGCCGCTTCTGTCTCGCCGAGAAAGAGAATCTTTGCCTTGATCCCACCTTCACCGGATGGGATATCGACGGCGGGTACGCGACGTACGTGGTGGTACGCGAGGACTATATCTATCGTTTGCCCGAGGGATTCGACGACGCGGCGGTGGCGCCCTTGCTCTGTGCGGGGATCATCGGTTTTCGCGCCCTACGTCGTACGGAACTACCCAAGGGCGGCCGTCTCGGGATCTACGGCTTTGGTGGCTCAGCGCACCTCACCGCTCAAATCGCCATCGCCGAGGGAGCTCGCGTTCACGTAATGACCCGCTCACCCGAATCACGCGAGCTCGCCCTCGCCCTCGGGGCGGCGAGCGTGGGTGACACCGATGATGCTCCCCCGGGATCATTGGATGGCGCCATCCTCTTCGCTCCTGTGGGCGAGATAGTGCCCACAGCCCTTCGCGCGCTCGATCGTGGCGGGATTCTGGCGGTAGCGGGTATCTATCTCACTGACATTCCCGCGCTGAATTATGAACACCACCTCTTCCAAGAGCGAACGCTGCGCAGCGTCACCGCGAACACACGACACGACGGCGCCGAATTCCTCGGAATCGCTGCGAAGATTGGCATTCGCTCGACCGTGCATCGATACCCCTTCGACGAGGCGGACCACGCACTCAGTGACCTCGCTCATGAGAAATTCAGCGGCGCCGCGGTGCTCGTTGACTTCGATTCATAGGCGCCCCGACGACCCGTCGTCGGATGAATTATGACCAATGACCCTGTTCCTGGAACGAGGATGTCATTCAAACTTGGGTTGTGCTTCGGTATTGAGATTGACACCCAAAGCGCAGCGTTGCACACGTCGGAGGCATCCAAGGCTCGTGAGAACCTCGTCCGAATTAGGAGAGGTTCCCAGTGAATTTCATTGTTGAAGGGCCTCGATCGAAACATGGCGGTGACGAACCAGTCTCGTCAATTCCACCTCGTTTCGACGGACAACAACACACCAAGCAATTCTGGTCGCGCTACCTTCGCGTGGGCATTCTCGTGTTCACCTTTGAAGCCGTCGCGACGCTCGCGTATCTGGTCCTGACACCCAACGCAGCGCACCGGACCTTTCTGATCACCTTTACGTCGATCATCATCCTCTGTCTGCTATCGAACATTCCCCTCACTGAGCGCGTCGCTTCGGCCCCGTGGCGAACGAAGTACACCTTCGGCTGGACGCTCGTCGCCGGCTTGGTCTTAACACTGGAGATACATCTGGACGGAGGTCTCCACAGTCCGCTCTTCGTTCTTCTGACGCTGCCCATCGTGAGCGCTGCTCTGGCGCTCGAAATTCGCCAGGTCATCGTGTGCGGAGTCGCAACGCTGGGCGAGTTTGCCTACATCTGGCTGAACGACCCGGCGGCGCAAAGATCCTCTTCCGAAATCGCCATGTTCGCGATGTCACTTCTTGGTCTCGTGATCATCGCGGTTGGCGTCTCGACAGCCCGCTCACGACTCTTGGACGATGAGTATCACCTGAGGGCTGAACTCGCAACGCTGGCGACGACGGACGCGCTGACCGGATGTCTCAATCACGGCGCGTTCTATGAGCGTCTCGAGGTGGAGATCGATCGCGCACTTCGTTTGGATCTACCGTTGAGCCTCTTGATGATCGACATCGATTACTTCAAAGCATTCAATGACACGTTCGGCCATTGGGCCGGCGATGACGCGCTGGGTGCCGTGGGAGCGATACTCACGAAAACGAGTCGCAGTTTCGATTCCGTGGGAAGGGTGGGCGGCGACGAGTTCGCCGTCGCACTGCCCACCGCGACAATCGCCCACGCGGCGCAGATCGCCCATCGTATGCGCGAGGCGTTATCGGGCGACGAACGTCCGTCAGTGAGTGTCGGCTACGCCGCGCTTGATCCGTTGCGACCGAGCGCGGAAGAACTGGTTCGCGATGCCGACCGAAGTCTCTACGAAGTGAAGATAGAGAGCCGCGGCCAACAGGCCAACCAGTCACCACGAACGGCTTCACCGTTGGATGACACATAGGTCGCACCGCCCGACATCGACGCTCACTCCAGATTGTCCTTGGGGGCCGCGGTCACGTGTCGCACCTTGCTTCGCGCACTCTTGGCTGAATCGGCATTCACGCGTTCTTCGAGCTTTTCTTCACCCTTACGCATTGAGTGACGACCTCGTGAACGGGACAGCCACGATTCTCTGGTTTCGTCCGGTGTTGCGATTGCCGGCGACTCCGGGTTGAATGGTACGAGTGCTATGAGTGACAAGGGAAGCGGTCCACACATCCATACCGAGAGTGCATCCTCGGCCGCAGACGAAAGAGCGATTTCAAGCGAACTACTCAGTGCCGTCGTTTCACTCATCCCCGACGCGTCGGTGGTGGTTGACGAAGACGGCGTCATTGTCTCGGTGAACCAGCACGCCGAGGAGTTGTTCGGATATCCGCTCGGTTCGCTCGCCGGGATCAAGATTGAAACCCTCCTGCCGGAAAGAGCCCGCAGCCGCCACCGACAACACCGGTCAGCCTTCAATGCGCAGGCCCGCAGTCGTCCGATGGGAGAAGGCCTGGAGTTGACCGGTCGCCGTCGCGACGGCAGCGAATTCCCGATCGACATAAGTTTGGCGCCCATCGTCAGCGCGGGCGAGCAGTTGGTGATCGCGGCCGTGCGCGACGTCACCGAACAGAGGAGGGCGAGCGCGACGAGCGCGGAATTGGCGACGATCGTTCGTTCAACGTCGGACGCGATCATTTCAACGACCCTGGACGGACGGATCACAAATTGGAATCCTGCATCCGAGTCACTACTTGGGTATCGATCGGAACAAGTTCTAGGACTGCACATTTCGACGTTGGTGCCTGATAATGCCTCTCGGATCCTCGAGGACCTCCTGGACGCCGCGACCCAGGAAAAATACCGTGAGGCACTTCTGACGAAGTGGATCCACCTCGACGCCCACGAGGTCGACGCGTCGGTGTCAATCTCGTTGCTCAAGGATCAGAGTTCCACGATCCTGGGCTTTTGCTACGTGATTCGTGACAACACGGAGCGCAAGAGGGCCGAAGACGATCTCCATCGATTACTCGAGGAAGAAGAGCGCCTACAGCGTCAACACGCGATGACGTCGGAGGTCAGACTCGTCCTCTTGTCCGGCGCGTCGCTCGAAGAATCGTTGACACTGATCTGTGAACGGGCATCGGAGTTCGTTGGAGCTACGGCGGTTGCCATCACCGTCAAAGATGAGCGTGGCCTACACGTCGTCGCGGGCGTTGGCCCCGTCGCGGCAATGATTGGGACTCCTCTTCCACCCGGAACCTCATTCTCAGAAGAAGTCATTGAACGCGGTGAAGCGCTCGACACACCGCGACGCGGCGATCGCTCGCGCGTCCAAGTTCCGGAAGACCTGCCGGGCGGCCCCATGCTGGGTATTCCGTTGTTGATTGCTGGTGCCGTTTCCGGGTCACTCACGTTTATCCGACCGGGCGACGCACCCGACTTTGACGCCAACGCACGCATCTTCGCCGAGGCAATCGGAGCTCAGGCAGCGTTGGCCTTCGAGTTGGATCGGGCGCGCAAGGGTCGAGAACAAATGATGTTGCTCAGCGATCGCGACCGCATTGCCCGAGATCTCCACGATCACGTCATCCAACAACTCTTCGCCACGGGCTTGGGATTGCAGTCATCGCTTATGTGGGTCAAGGAGGAGATGACCCGCGAAAGGATTTCGAGGTCAATCGACGTATTGGATGACACGATTCGAGAAATTCGCAATACGATTTTCAGTCTCTCGCAACCGATTGGCGGCGGTCAAGCTTTGCGAGTGGAACTCTCGCAGATCGTCGAAGGTTCGAGCGTGGTGTTGGGATTCTCACCCACATTGGAGATCATCGGCCTCACGGACGAAGGCCTGCCCGATCAGCTCGTTCCACACGTGCTCGCGTGTGCCCGCGAAGCGCTCTCCAATGTTGGTCGTCACGCCCACGCCCAATCGGTACTTGTCTGTCTCAACGTGGACCTCGAGACGGTGCACCTCAAAGTTGTCGACGACGGCGTCGGGATTGGATCGCCCGAACGCTCGAGTGGGCTAAAGAACCTGCGTGAACGCGCTTCTCTGTTTCAAGGATCGCTCACACTTTCCAACATGCCCGAAGGCGGTACCAGTCTTGACTGGGTGGCTTCACTTTCATAAGTCAGATTCGCGACCAACGAGGTAATCGAAAGCTGTATAGCAATCGCGTGTCGAGCCCGTGACACGGCGCCACTGGCCCAATTCACTCACTCGTCACGCATCGTTGACGGAATCATCCCTTAGAGCGTGTGTCCCATTTTGTGGCGAGTGCGCCCGGAGCCATGCTCGGCACCGTCGCGTCGTGGCCAATTCCAGTGATCTGACCGATGCCCAGTGGAGTTTCCTCGAACCTCTGCTGCTTATTTCCTCCAAACGAGGACCGAAACACGGAGACGACCTACGCCACGTCGTCGATGCGATGCTCTACATCTCGCA
>Ga0302267_10000512_pt1 | contig 52373 bp, 37 predicted proteins | sample III_Bog_E1_3_FD_194555 | JGI IMG/M metagenome (GOLD analysis project Ga0302267, IMG submission 194555) | Peat permafrost microbial communities from Stordalen Mire near Abisko, Sweden - III_Bog_E1_3 | ecosystem: Environmental > Terrestrial > Soil > Wetlands > Peat | place: Sweden: Abisko...
ACGCGGATGCAGACTTCATCCGAGCTGCGTCCAGCTCGCGCCGCAGCTTCTTCATCTCCTCTTCGGTCGCTGCAATTCGCGCCCGCAACGCATCCGCCGGAGCCTGTGTCTCCGCACCTCCAACAATCTGCCCCACCACGCGCGCAACTTCGTAGTCGCGCCGGAACTCTCCCAGCGCGCCCCATCCGCTCACCGCCTCCACCCTCCGCACGCCGCTGGAGACGCTGCCTTCGCCGACCAGCTTCACCAGCCCGATCTCGCCCGTCGCTCGCGTGTGCGTCCCGCCGCAGAGCTCGGTCGAAAAATCGCCAATCTTCACCACGCGAACCTTGTCGCCGTACTTCTCGCCGAACAGAGCCATCGCGCCCAGCTCCTGCACGGCCACGTCGATGGGCACATCCATCAGCGTCTCCACCGCCGTATTCGCCAGCACCTGCCGATTCACGATCTCTTCTACTTGCGCGAGTTCTTCCTCGGCGACTCCCGCAAAGTGCGAGAAGTCGAACCTCAGCCGCGCGCGATCCACCGACGAACCCGCCTGCTTCACATGCCGCCCCAGCACCTCGCGCAGCGCCGCGTGCAGCAGGTGCGTCCCGGTATGATTCCGCGTCACCGCCGCGCGCACCTCACCGTCTACAACGGTATCCACCACATCGCCCACCGCAATCCGCTCCCGCGCCACCACGCGATGCGCCCACACGCCCTGCACCGGCTTCGACGCCCCGCTCACATCGGCAACCACGGTCGAGTGCCCCGCGCCCATCAGCCAGCCCACATCGCCCACCTGCCCGCCGGAGTCCGCATAGAAGCTCGTCGCGTCCAGCACCACCTCGCCCGCCTCGCCCGCGCGCAACTCCGCCACGCCCACGCCGTCCTTCACCAGCGCCAGCACCCGCGCCCCATCCACGCGCAACACCGAGTAGCCCGCAAACTCCGTCTTCGCCAGCTCGCGATACACCGGCGAAGCCGTCTTCTGCGACCCACCCTTCCAACTCGCCCGCGCCCGCGCCTGCTCCTCTTCCTTCGCCTTCTCAAAACCTTCCATGTCGAAGGCAATTCCAGCGTCTCTTGCCGCGTCGATCATGAAGTCAAGCGGCATTCCGAATGTTTCGTATAGATGGAAGGCCTGCTCACCGGAACGCAGTGTCTCTTCGTTCATCTGACGCAGGCCCAACTCCAGAGTCCGTGCAAACTGCTGCTCTTCCGCCAGCACAACCTTACTCACCCGCTCGGCGGTCTCCTTCAACTCGGGATAAGCCACCTGCATCTCATCCCGCACGGCGAAGACCATCTGGTGCATGAACGGCTTCTCCTGCCCCAGCAGCCGTCCATGGCGAATCCCGCGCCGCAGAATCTTGCGCAGCACATACCCGCGCCCCTCGTTCGCCGGAACCACGCCATCACCAATCAGGAACGTCGCCGCGCGCGCATGGTCCGCAATAATCCGCAACGAAGCCGCGTCCTTCTCATCGCTTGCACTTGCCTCCGCCACAGAGAGACGGGTGAATCCGGTCAGCTCCGCCGCCCGCGCAATCAGCGGAGTAAACAAATCGGTCTGATAGTTCGAGGCCACTCCCTGTAGTACGGCGGCTACGCGCTCCAGCCCCATGCCGGTGTCGATGGAGGGCTTGGGCAGCGGCGCGAGCGTGGCGTCGCCCGACTTTGCATCGATGCTGCGGTCGAACTGCATGAACACCAGGTTCCATATCTCCACATACCGCTGCTCGTCCAGCGGAAATGGCTTGTCCTCGCCGCTCTCGCTGGCCGCAACGCCGAGGTCGTAGAATATCTCCGAGCAGGGCCCGCACGGCCCTGTCTCGCCCATCTGCCAGAAGTTGTCCTTCATTCCAAACTCGAAGATTCGTTCCGCGGGCACTCCCTGGCCCAGCCACAGGTTGTACGCCTCTTCGTCGCGCGGCACGCCTTTCTCGCCTTTGAAGATGGTCACGTAGAGAAGGTCTTTCGGAATTCCAAACCACTCTTTCGAGGTCAGCAGCTCCCATGCGTAGGCAATCGCGTCCTTCTTGAAATAATCCCCAAAAGAAAAGTTCCCCAGCATCTCGAAGAACGTATGGTGCCGCCGCGTAAATCCGACGTTTTCCAGATCGTTGTGCTTTCCGCCCGCGCGCACGCACTTCTGGCTGGTCGTGGCCCGCGAGTACTCGCGCCGCTCCGCGCCCAGAAAGACGTCCTTGAACTGGTTCATCCCGGCGTTGGTAAACAGCAGCGTCGGATCATTCGCCGGCACCAGCGACGACGAGTGGACGCGCCGGTGTCCCTGCCCCGTGGCAGCCGAAACCTTGCCCTCAAAATACCGCAGATAATCTTCGCGAATCTGGCTTCCAGACCTGTATTCCATAGGTCTTTAAGTCTATCAGCGGAAGGCGTAGCCTTTACCGAAATCCCACCGCCGCCACGTCCCCGCCCATCGTCTTCTTTGCGTTGGCGATTGTCTCTGGGCGGAAGAATCCCATCCCCGCCACATCCCCGGCCATCGCCTTCCCCACCGGTCGCACCCTCGCGCCATCCGCGGCAAACGCCTGGTCCGTCCAGTCCCATCCCGTGTGGAACAGCAGAAACACATGTTCACCAGGCTGTGTCCGCAGGTCTTCATACGCAACAATTGGCAGTCCCGTGAAATGCTGCATGTGCATCGCCGTCAGAGCCATCGTGTCGTGCCGGTTCCAGCGCAACTCCTCCGCGCGGGAGTACACCAGCGTCATGCGCGCTCGCACATCCGCGTCCGGCTCGTAAGTGTGGTCCTCCTCGAACGCGCCCATGTCCTGCACATACAGCCGCCCATCCGGGTTTGCGTCCAGCGCCGCCTTCACCTCCGCCGGCTGCACCATCGACGCCAGCTCCACTGACGTACTCTTCTGCTCCACATAAATCCGCAGCACACCCAATCCCAAAATGCACACGAACAGCATCGATATCACAGCCGCAAATACCCCATTGCGCCTCAACCGGGGACTCACGACGATTCCCACCATAGCGCTGATCCCGACCATCGTTCCCAGCACATACCGCACTTCGATCATGTGCGTCACAAACTTCGCCAGGAAGTAGCCAAAGAAGGGGAGCGCCGCCAGTGTAATCAGAAGGACCCACTCCGCCGCCGGAATCCGCACCTCGCACTTGAGGATCTGCCGCGCGCACCCCCGCACCAGCCACACCGCAAACAATACCAGCACAACCATCCACAGACGCTGTCCCGAAACGTGCATCCGTGCAGAATCGTCAAACATCCAGCGGTAAGCACGCGTGATGTCGTGATGGTTGACCGAGCCGGAGTTGTAATAGTTCTTGCGAAACTCATTCGCCGCCTTGAGGAACGGCCACGTCGCAACAAAGCTTCCCATTCCCACCGCAATCGCCACCACTACCGGCCAATCGATCCTGCGCCGCTGCAACGTCCGGAACCCCTCCGCCGCGCACACTGGAACCAACAGCAGTATTCCGAAGTAGTGCGCATTGATCGTCGCCGCAATCGCCGCCGTCAGTCCCGCCAGAGCCCATCCCCGGTGCCTGTTCCCTGCTTCCCTCGTCGCCGCCTGCCAACTCAACAGCGCCAGCGCATACAGCCCCAGCATCAGCCCATACGGCCGTCCCTCGATCGAGTAATAGAGCGTAGCCGTCAGCGCCGGGAACGCCGCCGCCAACAACCCCGCGCGCTCCCCAGCCATGTTCCTCACAAAGAAGAACAGGCAGACCTGCATCAACAAAAATCCCAGCAGGGCAGGCAGGCGCAGCGCGAACGGGCCCGCACCAAACGCCTTCATCCCCGCATGGGCCAGCAGGGGATAGAGCAGCGGGTCCAGCGAGATCGGCCACGTCCGCTGCACCTGCACCAGCTTCCCCACCGTCGGCACGCTGTACGTCTGGAAGGCGTACATCTCGTCCTGCGACATCAGCTTGCTATGCGACCACGCCAGCCCCAGCGCCGCCGTCAGCAGCACAAACACCACCGCCAGCACGCGCGCCAGCCTGCACTTTGCGATTCCCGGACCCATCGCCGCATCCGCCATCAGACCTCGCCCGCCGTTGCCGTGTGCTCCATTCACGACAGCCTCACCGTCGTGAGCGGGAGAACCGCCGTCCCGCTCGTCGGCTGCACCACCGGAATCGTCGGCATGAAAAGATTCTCCAGCCACGGCAGCCGCACAAACAGCAGTACCACCATCACCACCACCGTCGCGGTAAACCACAGCATCAACCCCGGCTCGCGGTACAGCTTCTCCGGGTTCTGCACCGCGCTATTGTGCTTGAACGCGAGCTTGAAGTAGATCGCCATCACCAGCGCCACCAGCGGGAATGCCAGCAGCAGCTCGATCCGGTAGCGGATCACGAACGCCCCGAAGAACAGCATCGCCGTCGATGCATAGAAGACCACACTCACCAGCAGCGACTCCGGCGTATACCGCTTGAAGCTCGCCCGGTAGGCCCCCGCCACGCCGCGGTCGCCAATCTCGCGCAGCTCGCTGAAGCGCTTCAGCGCCATGAAGTAGCACCCGATCATCCAGTAGCACATCAGCAGGCTCAGCGGCGGCACCAGCCACGCCGCCACTGCGTACCACCCCAGCAACATGCGCAGCGGATTGTTCACGCTCTCCGTCAACACATCCAGGTACGCCACGTCCTTGGTCCGCAGCGGCTTGATGTTGTACGCGCATCCCATCAACCACAGCGCAAGCGCCGTCGCCGCAAACTGCCACGAGATCGTCCAGCCAATCGCCACGCCCGCTGCCATCATTAAAATCCACTGCGCGTAAGCCGCGGGAACGTTGACCAGCCCAAGCGCCGCCGGCCGGTCCCTCTTGGTCGGATGCTGCCGGTCGAACGGCGCATCCAGTACCTCATTCAGCACATAGTTGCTGCACGCCACCAGCGTGATCGACACAAACGCCCACACCAGCGTCAACCCCAGCCGCCAGCTTAGCAGCCCCGGATAGATGCTTAGCGGAACAATAATCCCAGGCAGCACAAACACGTTCTTGATCGAGTGGTCCAGCCGCGCAATCGCCAGATGCGCCCGTAACCGCCGCGAGAAACTCACCTTCGTCTGCGCCGTCTCACTCATGCCGGTCCCATCTCATTGCCGTCGATAGCGTTAGTATATCGGCGAAACCACGGACAGCAGAGAAATACCGCGCAGTTCGCCGCAGAGTGCATAGTTGATCTCCACTAGAACCACGTCCCAGCCTTGTACCGCGCATACTCCTCCCCAAACGCCGCGGCCAGCACCCGCGACTCCTTCCGCGCGCGAGCGATCTGCATCGGGACCAGTACCGCCGCCAGCAGCAGAATCTCCCACCTCTCCACCAGCATCGACACCCCAATCAGAAGGAGTTCGCCGAACACATAGATCGGATTTCGAATCCGCGAGTACAGCCCCGTCGTCACCAGCTTCTTCGCCTTCGCCTGGACCGAGAACGACGCGCCAAGTTGCAGCCGCGCCACAACCAGCAGCACAAGCGACACCCCAGCTATCGCCGCACCCACAATCTTCACCCCGTTCCAATCCACGCTGGGCGCGTACAGGCACGCCCAAACCACGCCCACGATAAACATCGCCAGCGTAATCAGATTCAACTTCATCTCGCTCCGCCTTTCACTTTGCAGTCTTGAGTTGAAATATATCCTGCACTCCCGGTGCCCAGGTCCAACCCTCCACCTTATACTCTGGGTCCGACGGCATCGCCAACTCTTCAAACTCCCCTTTCCGCGCGGTCATCGCCATGCAGCTCACCAGTGCGTCGAAGGCGTCCTCGCTCCCGCGTGCCTTCTCCAGCACGCCTCGAGACAGCGCCGCATACGCTGCATCCTCCTTGCGCTTCTTCAGCAAATAAGCCGCCCGCGCCGCCGCATTCGACTTCCGCACCGGCCCCGTATTCAGCCGCGTGTACATCTCCACCACCATCGGCAGTCCCGCCCGGTCGAAGGGCCACACTCGGAATCCCGCCTCCCTCAGCCGCCGCAGCACCGGAATTCCGCGCAGCGACGCCGTCCCCACGCTGCCCGCCCCGCCGATCTGGAAGACGCTCTTCGGCCCAATCCCCCGCACTCTCTCCGCGCGCTCGGCCTCGGGAATCCGCGCCGCCAGCTTGCAGTCGATGTCAGTCGCCCGCAGCATCCGGTGCAGCCCGTCGCCGCGGAACTCCGCAGGCTTGGGATGCTTCCCCCAGAAGCGCCGGTCTGGATTCCCGCGAGCGAGCCATTGTTCGCCCAGCCCGCCGGCCACAAGCTCCCAGAACGCCGGCCCGTCCTCACACCCCAGCTCGCCGCGTACAAACCACGCCGGAAAGCTGAAGCAGAAGTCCAGCCCCACCACCATTCGCGGCGTCTCCCTCGCCATCGCGATCAGCCATTCGCCAACCTCCGCCCGCGTCCGCCCACCCTCCAGCGTGACGCGTCCGCCGTCAACCTTCCCCGCGCCGGGTGCCCCATCCAAGGCGGTTGTATCGCCTTGGGTGGGATTCATCGTCCAAACCCCCGCCCAGATCTTTCTTCTCTGCCCCGCCTCGCTGCGGTCGCCCGACCAGTCCACCGCCACCACGCGCTCGGCAGTCACCCTTCGCACCTCGCGATCCAGCCCCACTCCGTTACTCCGCATCGCCGGCGACATCTACCTCCTCCACCTCCACGCCCCACTCGCGCAGCACCTTGTACACCGTCCCCGCCGAAAATCCCGCCCGCAGCAACCGCCCCATCACCCGCGCCGACTCCTGCTTCGCCTTCTCACCCTCCGGCTGCTTCATCCTCTTCCGCGCGATGTACTCCCGAGCCAGCATGACCTCGTCGACGCCCTCATACGCCGAGCTGAGCGCAGTCGCCACCGTCTCCGACGCCACGCCCTTGGCTGCCAGGTCCTGCTGCACCCGCCGCCGCCCGAACTTCTCGCCCTCCTTGCGCAGCCGCGTATAGTCCACCGCAAAGCGCGCGTCGCTCAGGTAGTTCAACTCCTTCAGCCGGACGACCACCGCATCCATCGCCTGCTCGCCCTCGTCTCCCTCCACGGCGCGCCGCTTCATCAACCGCCGCAGCTCGCGCTCCGTGCGCATCTGCGACGCCAGCATTCTCACGGCATACTCCATCAACCCCGCCTCGCCGACCGGCTCCCGTCGCTTCGCCCGCTTGAACGCCATCCCTCAACCTCTAACGCTCGTCGTCATAACGCTCGTCCTAATAACGCTCGTCATTCTGGCGAAGCCAGAATCTCTGTATTTGCCTCTGCCGTTGTCTGTTCTACTTCGTCTCCGCGTACTTCCCCGTCTTCGTCCACCGGTCGCACCAATCATCGACCGTCTTGTACCAAAGCTGGCTGTTCTGCGGCTTCAGTACCCAATGTCCCTCATCCGGGAAGTAGAGGAACCGCGCAGGCACGCCCCGCCGCTGTAGAGCCGTGTACAGCTCGAAACCCTGCGAAACGTCCAGCCGATAGTCCCTCTGCGAATGGATAATCAGCGTAGGCGTCTTCGCATTCTCAATCGACCGCAGCGCCGACCACTTCCTGAACGGGTCCTGCTCCGCCGGCAGGTTCTGGTATCGCCACGGCTCGGCCGGGTGCCCCACGTCAGAACTCTCCTGCTTGTCATTCTGAGCGGAGCGAAGAATCCCCGCATTTGTCTTTGCCGGATGCCCCATCGGATCGTATCCCGCACTGAACCCATCCCAGCCCTTCGGAAAGTCCTCTGGCCGTCTGAACTCCCACTCGTTGAACCACATCTCCTCGGTCGTCCCATACGCGCTGACCGGATCGACCATCCCGTCGTGCGTCACGATGCACTTGAAGCGGTTGGTATGGGTCAGCACCCAGTCGGCCATGAAGCCGCCGTAGCTCGCCCCCAGCGCGCACTCCCGCGTCTTGTCGAGGAAGGGATACGTCGCCTCGGCATAGTCCAGCCCCTTCATCAGGTCCTCGTACGCCCGCCCGCCCCAGTCGCCGCTCACCTCATCCACGAACTTCTGCCCATACCCCGTCGACCCGCGCCGATTGATCCCCACCACCACATACCCATCGGCCGCCAGCAGCTCCCAGTTCCAGCGATAGCTCCACGAATCCCCCAACGCTGTCTGCGGCCCCCCATGCATCACAAACTTCACCGGATACTTCTTCGCATAATCAAAGTTCGGCGGCCTGATGATGAACCCCTCGACCTGCCTGCCCCCAGCTCCGGCAAACCAGAACCATTCAGTCTGATCAAGGCCGAACTTAGGAGAGTTACCCAGGGCGGGAGTCAAATCCAGCTCCGAGAGTAGTGCATCATTCAGGTGCGTCAACTGATCCTGACTGTCAAGCCTCTTGGCCGCATCGGTCGGGGGCGGCAAATACCGCGTTACCCTAGACGGGGGAGGATAATCCCCAGGATAGGCAACGTGTCCCAACTCGAGGGACACAAGCTTTGTTGGCTCCGCAATGGTCATCCTACCAGCGACCAATCTGGACCCGTCGGGCGAGACATGAAGGTCGCTGTATTCGCCGGTGATCGTCAACTGCTCTAGTTTCCCGCCATCAATATTCACGCAAAAAATCGGCTCGGATCCTAGATCGCCGCTCGCAATATAAAGCTTCCTCGAATCAGGTGCCCAGGCGAACTCATCCACCCACCGGTCAAACTTCGGCATCAGCTCCTTTGGCTCCGCCCACTCCCGCCCGCTAACTCGCTGACTCGCTGACTCGCTGACTCGCTGCACCACCATCAGCCGAAAGCGATCCGACTCAAACCCCGCCTGTTTCTGCGACCGGAACGCCAGCCACTTCCCATCCGGCGAGTACTCCGGCTCATCGTCGCTCCCCAAACTCGTACTTACTTTCACCGCCTTCGCACCCGGCTCGTCCAGCCGCAGCGTGAACACGTCGTTGTTGGTAGAAGCAGCCGGAACCTTGTCGAGATTCGTCACATACGCGATCTCCTTCGAGTCGGGAGCCCACGCATACTCCAGCGGCCCGCCCAGCATCCACGTCGGCGTCTCGGCATCTCCCACCGCGCTCGCCGGAGTCAGATCGCGCACCCCGTCGTTGCTCTTGGACGAACCGCCCCCATCCGCATCCACCACCAGAATGTGGCTCCGCTTCTCGCCCGTGTAATGGTCCCAATGCCGATAGAGCAACGCATCCCAAACCTGCGCCTTCACCGGACTCTTCTCCGCCGCATCGTCCTTGGCCTTATCGCAGGCATCTTCCTCCGCCCACGAAGCAGGCTCCATTCCGGCCCACTTAATTCCGGGTGCCCCATCCATCGCGGCAGTATCGCGATGGGTGGGAGCCGACACCGCTCGCGCTCCCGCCTTCACGCTGCACTCGGGATAAACCTGCGCGGTAAACATCAGCCGCTTTGAGTCCGGCGACCAGATCGCCCCATCCGCATCTCCACTCACTGCCGTCAGCGTCCGCCCCACGCCAATCGCTCCCGTCGCCTCATCCCACGTCGCAATCGTGATCCGGCTCACTGGATCGTCCTTGGTCGGCGCGCCTGTATACGACACAAACTTCCCATCCGGGGAAAATCGCCCAAACGACTCCCCCACCCCAAACGTCACCTGTCTCTCTTGCTTGTCATTCTGACCGGAGGGAAGAATCCCCGCATTTGTGCCGCCACTGCTCCCCAGCGCCACCACCCAAAGATGGTTCACCTTGGTGTTCTTCTCCAGCGACACATCCGTCACCGAGAACATCACCCACTTCCCACTCGGCGAGATCTGCGGATCGCTCACCCGCTTCATCGCCATCAAATCGGCAAACGTCATCGGCCTCTTGGGTGCCCCATTCATGACGGTCTCACCGTCATGGGTGGGGTTCGCAGCAGCCTGCCCCGCCGTCTGTGCCGCACCCATCTCCAGCCCCGCCACCATCCCGGCCCACGCCAACACAATCGCTACCGCACGCATCTTCTTCATCGCGCCAGTCTACATCCAACCCGCCGCTCTCTCCCACCCGCCGCAGCCATCGAGGCCGCGAAAATAAATTCCTCAAAAACACCAGCAAATTCGCATGTCAAGCCCCTCGACTCCCAAAAATCCCCATAACCGACACTCCATCAATCACTTACACCAGAAAAATAGTTGGCATTTTAGTTTTTGCCAATCGCTATAATTAAAGTAGGGGGAAATTTATCGAAGAGTACACAGCCAAGTCAGCGTGCGGGATCAAGGTACCCCGTAGATTGCCGCCTAATAACCCATTTACTTTCTTATATTTGATCTGTAACTCCTCTGGAAGAGGTGCATTGCAGGCAAATGTCTGGAACTCTATGGTTTCAGAGACCTTAGCGGGTGGGGGGGAGGGGGGGGACCCCATACAAATCCGAAGCGTCTAACCTCCAGACAGCCCGAAGAAGGATCTCCACACCAATGAATCTGCCCGCCAAAGCCGCCGCCCTCCTCGCCCTCGCTCTCGCGGTGCCGCTGCATCTCGCCGCCGCCCAGGACTCCTCCGGCTTCGGCAAGCTGGACACCGCGCCCCCCACCGGCCTCACCGTCGACCAGATCATTACAAAGTTCGCCGCCCGCGAGGCCGAATTCGCCCAGGCCCGCAACGACTACGTCTTCCGCCAGGCCGTCAAGGTCGATACCCTTGACGAAGATACCGGCAAGATCGACGGCGAGTACCAGCAGGTCACCGACATCACCTTCTCCCCCGATGGCCGCCGCGAGGAGCACGTCGTCTTCGCCCCCCAGAACACCCTCGACCGCATCATGATGACCCCCGCCGACTTCGACGAGATTGAGCACCGCCTGCCCTTCATCCTCACCACCGAAGACCTGCCCCAGTACGACGTCAAGTACCTCGGCCGCCAGAAGGTGGACGAGATCGACACCTACGTCTTCGAGGCCGGCCCGAAAAACCTGGTCAAGAACCACCACTACTTCCAGGGCAAGGTCTGGGTCGATCAGCAGGACCTGCAGATCGTCCTCATCAACGGCAAGACCGTCCCCCAGGACACCCGCCCCGGCCACGAAGACCTGCAGCCGCCCTTCACCACCTACTACGAGCAGGTCGACGGAAAATACTGGTTCCCCACCTACACCAAGGCCGAAGGAGAGCTGCACTTCGCCGCGCAGAACGGCGCGCTCAGCCAGGACGTCCACATCCGCTCAACCGTGCGCTACACCGACTACAAGCGATTCCGCGCCACCAGCCGAATCATCTACAACGGCCAGGACATCACCAACCAAAAGGACACGGACGATCAGAAGCAGAAGCAGAACAGCGGCCAGCCGCCAGCTCCCGCGGCACCGCAAAAATGAAGCGGACGGATGTGAGCGTCACGCGACAAACTGCAACTCCGGTGCCGACTCAAAATAAAGATAGCGCCTCCAGCTTGGGTCCGCCGAGCCGATCATGCGCATGATGTGGCGCGAAGTATGCAGGGTGAACGGCTGCGGCTGGCGCAGCAGCCTCATCTCGGTCAGCTCGTGCAGCAACTGATTTCCCTTGCGCCGATTGCACTCGTGGCAGCAGGCAACCAGGTTCTCCCACGTCGAAAGCCCGCCCCGCGAACGTGGAACCACATGGTCGAGCGTCAGTTCGCCGGCGGTCAGCACGAGGCCGCAGTACTGGCAGGAGTTGCGGTCGCGCAGCAGGATGTTCTTGCGAGAGAGAGCGCGCGTCTGGTGCGGAATCCTGCGGTACTCCAGCAGCCGGATCACGCTCGGCATGGCCACACTCATGCGCGCCGCGTGCAGCACCGCGCCCTGTTCCTCCTCGGTGCGCGCGACGCCCTTCAGCACCAGCACCAGCGCGCGCCGAGCGCCGCAGATGTTGATCGGCTCGTAGGAGGCGTTCAGCACCAGCACGGGAGTCTGCATCGCCGGTTGGCGAAAGACGCCGATGCGGACATCCAGCTCCGTGGTCAGCCGCGGCGAGCCGTGTCCGCTCGCGTGCCGACTCCCGTTCACCCGCTGCTTCCGGACCTTCGACGAACTGTGGGACGCTTGCATTGGTCTAACCCTCCGCTTCCGATCCGCATCCGAATCCCTGCGGAGCGTGCAACTGCGTGTTGTCCCACATCGCAACCGGAACGCGCGGGGTCTGTGCGCGGGCCAGCGTCGCGACCCAGACCTTGCCTGCTCCGGCGCGGCGCAGCGCTCGCGAACACTCGCGAGCGGTCGCGCCTGTGGTGTAGATATCGTCGATCAGAAGCACCCCGCATCCGGGTCGAATGGAGTTCCGATCCACCTCGAAGGCGCCCTTGACGTTCCAGTAGCGGCTGGTCGGGTTGAGCGCAAACTGGCTTCGTGTGTCGCGTCGGCGGCGAAGGATTTCGGGCTGTAGACGAAGGTGCCAGCCTGGACGTGTCCGATGCAGCTCGGCCAGGGCGACTTTGGCCAGCAGCTCGGATTGGTTGTAGCCGCGCTGGCGCAGCTTGCTCGGGAACAGCGGCACCGGAACAACGATCAGTTCCTGGGTACTCTCGGCCTCAGCAGTCTCGGCTTCGAGCGTCAGAATGGACTTGGCGAGCATTCCGCCAAGCAGTTTGGCGACACCGCTCATCCGCTCGTACTTGAGCAGGTGAATCATCTCGCGCAGTTCTTTCCGGTAGACAGCGTACGCAACGGCGCGCTCGAACTTCGGCGGACGATTGCGGCAGTCGTCGCACAGCAGGCCCTCGTCCATGAACTGGCTGGCGAAGCGAGCGCTCTCCATGTCGATGTCGAGGGTCTCGCCACATATGCGGCACATGGCCAGAGTTTGCGGCGGTACAGAAGTCCGGCAGTTGTCGCAGATGGGAAGGATTGTGGAACGCAGCAGCGGACGGTTGCAGACGCGGCAGTCCGAGGGAAACGCTGTCGAAACCAGATCGTCGAGGACAGAACGAAACACCGCGGTTGTGCGACCAGCCAGGCTTTGCAGCAGGCGCATTCGAACGCGACCGTCTTCCGGTTCGGCGCTTGAGCCAGGCGGCGCGCCGGAAGAACCTTGGAGCGTACTCTCATTCAGGCTTACGCTGAAGATGCACCTCGCTCGCACGGCGCTCCAGGCCGCTTGGGCCGCGCCGATGGTCGAAGTATAAATCCTCGCGGCCCGATTCGCCAGCGCGAAGGTCTGTGCCAGTCCGCTCCGAGAGGCTGCGTTACTCGAATGCCCGCTGCCACTGATACACTCCCATCGGAGCTAATAACGCGGCATTCACACACGGAGATCTGAACTCGCATGGCCACAGCAGCACCTATCAAACCTGTTTTCAAGCCTTTCGTGCCAGCAACCGAATCACGGCCGGAGTTGACGGTTCGGGCGCTGCTGTTGGGCGCGGTCTTCGGCGTGCTCTTTGGCGCTGTGACGGTGTACGTCGGGCTGCGTGCCGGGTTGACTGTCGCCGCCAGCATCCCGATCTCCGTGCTCTCGATCTCCATCCTGCGCGCCTTCGGGCGCGCCAGCATTCTGGAAAACAATATCGTGCAGACGACGGGCAACGCGGGCCAGTCCATCGCCTCAGGTGTCATCTTCACTCTGCCCGCGCTTGTTTTCCTCGGGTTCGATCTTGAGGCGAGCCGGATCTTTGCGCTCGCGCTCTTCGGGGGATGGCTCGGCGTTCTGTTTATGATTCCGTTGCGCCGCCAGCTCATCGTCGAGGAGCACGGTGCGCTGATCTATCCCGAAGGCACAGCCTGCGCCGACGTGTTGATTGCTGGTGAGCGCGGTGGCAGCTTCGCCTCCCGCGTCTTTCTCGGTCTCGGACTCGGCGGTGTCTATACCCTCTTCCAGAACGACGGTCTCTTCGGCCTGTGGCCTGACACTCCGAAGTACGATCCCGACCTCGGCCCGCAGCACCTGCTCAAAGGCGCGTCGATCCGCGCCGACTGTACGGCGGAGTATCTCGGCGTGGGCTACATCATTGGCGCGCGCGTGGCGGCGATCATGCTGGCCGGAGGCATCTTCTCCTGGCTTGTGCTGATGCCAGCGATCTACTTCTTCGGTTCGCACCTCTCCGGCCCGCTCTATCCTGGCACCGTGCTGGTCAAGGACATGTCTCCGTCCGATCTGTGGCGAACTTATGTGCGGCCGATGGGCGCGGGCGCGGTTGCGGCGGCGGGACTGATCACGCTAATCCGCACGTTACCTACGATCTTCAGCGCGCTGACACAGGGTCTCAAGAAGGGCGGCGGCAAGCTTGCGGCGGCGCGGCCTGCGCGCACGGAGCACGATCTTCCTCCGATCGTCGTCTTCGGCGGCAGCGGCTTGCTGATCGTGCTGATGTTTCTCTTCCTGCAATTCAAACCCGTCCCCGGCGCGTACGTCGGGCCGCTGGCGAACCTGGCCGCGGCGCTGCTGATCGTCGTCTTCGGCTTTCTCTTCGTCACCGTCTCGGCGCGCATCGTGGGCATCGTCGGCTCGTCGGCGTCGCCGGTCTCCGGCATGACCATCGCCACCCTGATGGCGACCAGCGCGATCTTTCTCGTCAAGGGCTGGACCGCACCGGCGTTTGGCGCGCTGGCCATCACCATCGGCGGAGTGGTGTGCATCGCGGCATCGAACGCGGGCGACACCAGTCAGGATCTGAAGACCGGCTACCTGATCGGCGCAACGCCGTGGAAGCAGCAACTGGCGCTGATGATCGGCGTCATCGTCTGCATCTTCTCCATCGGAGCTACGTTGAACGCGATGAACCGCGGTCTGGAGCAGTTCCAGCGGATGCCGAAGCCGGTTGCCCTCTCGCTGGTGCAACTTCCCGACGGCGTACAGAACAAAGGCTATTTCAACCGTGACAGTGTCTCGCTCAGCTCGCATAACGCGGACAACCATAGCAAAGAGCAGCTCGCCGGGACCCGGCAGTACATTCTGCTGAACGCCATTGGCTCGAACACGCTGGACGACGGCAAGTACCTCTACAACCCCGCCACCGGGCTGATCGAAGTGCAGTGGATCCAGGGCATCGGGAGTGAGCGGGCCGCCGCTCCGCAGGGACGGCTGATGGCCACCGTCATCAACGGCATTCTCTCGCGCAAGCTGCCGTGGACGCTGGTGCTTCTGGGCGTGGCGCTGGTGATCGTCGTCGAACTGCTGGGCGTTCGTTCGCTCACCTTTGCGGTCGGCGCGTATCTCAGCATAGCGACAACGCTGGCCATCTTCGTCGGCGGCGTGATGCGCTGGATGGTCGACCGCGCGATGATTCAGCATCGCGAGCGAGCACGCGTAGAAGCCAATCCCGACGTCATCGATCCCGAGACCGGCCTGCCCATCCTCGGCAGCGTAACTCCCGACCTCGACAGCGAGAGCGAGATTTCGCCGGGCAGCCTCTACGCGTCGGGACTGATCGCGGCGGGCGGAATCGTCGGGCTGCTGGGCGTCTGCGCGCGGCTTCTGGAGGGACTCTCCGAACAGCACGGCGGTCATTGGCAACTCTTCCGCTTCAGCGATGCCAACCCGATGCACCACGACTGGGTGAGCGTGGTCATGTTTGCCCTGCTCGCGTTCAGCCTGTACTACTTCGCGCGCAAGCCGCTCGGGGAGAAGCAGGGGTGAGTGCGGTTCTGGTCCGGCTGCTGGCTGCGGCTGTGGGGGGCCTCCCGGAGACAGACGGATATTGTCGCAACGGTCAATTCCGCTCAGACCTCAGGAAGCCACGGGGCTACAAACGGGACAGCCCTCAGAGCCGCACTCCATAGCAACGCGCATGAGGCGGAGGAGATGATATGCCACAGTTTGGATCGCCTTTTTCCGAGTTGGCCAACAGCAGGAAGCTCACGGACCAGGAACTCGTCCGAGCGATTCGGTTCATGGTCGCCGCGGAGTACGAAGCGACTCAGATGTATATGCAGCTTGCCGAGTCAACCAACAACAAACTCGCCGTGGCCGTGCTGAAGGACATAGCGGACGAGGAAATTGTTCACGCAGGCGAGTTTCTGAAGCTGTTGTACGAGCTTGCTCCCGATGAAAAGGCGCTCTATGCCAAGGGGGCTAAAGAAGTGGAGGAGATGGCGAAGGCACGACATAAGAAGAAAAAGTAGGGTGCGCAGGCACCCAAGCTGGTTTTGTGGGTGGCCACCCGCCAATCTCATGCATTGTTAATCAGTTATTAACTCCCCCCTCCCCCCCTCCCCCCCCCGGGGGGTATCTTGCGAAGAACTCTTTTGGAATCTGTGGATTGCATTGGAGCTGTGCCGCTCCATATAACATTCTAAATGAGTTACGGATAAATATAACTTTACAAATGACTTAGAGAGGCTTTCCTGGCCCTATCCCTCAGAAAATGCTCCTCGAAAGCCGCATTTCTGGAGGAAAAACAGCGCAGGATGTGCGTTTTCGTACACCCTCCGGAGAGATAAACGACGACTTCTTTGGCGCAGAGGCAAACAAAAGAAGCCCGACGGATGTGCCGGGCTTCTCTCTCTCATCTCTACTGCTTTAATTATATGCGTTGGAGGGAAACTACTATGCCAACTATTTTTCGGATTTATGTGGTTTAGTTGGTGTGAGTTATGGGGATTTGGGGGGGTTGAGGGGCTTGACACGGCGATTTTACGGGGAAATTCGCGGAAAAAATTTTCGGGAGCGGGCGGAGTTGGCGGTAGACCCACCCTTCGCTAGAAAGAAGCGAAGGGTGGGGCACTCGACTCTCCCAGGTGCCCAAAAGCGAGGCACCTGGGGCACCCGGCTTCATAACCTTAGCCGCCTTTATAGTGAGTCTTCCGCCAACGCTTATCAGGCGGGTGGTGCAGCCACTATAGCATTTTGGGCGCCCCATTCATCCGTCGTCTGCCGGGGAAGGCCCAGGGCTAAAGCCCGTCCTTCCATTGGCACTTATTCGTGGGGCTGAAGCCCCACGCTCCCTCCGGTAAGGCGGATGGTCAGCCTAGTTCGGTGAGTTTTTCGGTCTCGCGGGACATGGTTACGGTGCGTTCGAGCTTGTCCCAGGCGAAGGGCTTGCCGTCGATGGCGCGCTTGAGCGTCTTGAAGAGCACAATCGAGAAGACCTGGCGGTAGGTGAAGCGCTGAATCCAGATGTGCCAGAGCAGCCATGCGTCGCCCTTGCAAGCCGGATGCTTTCGTTCCAGCGAGAAGGCCAGCGCGGAGGTGACGAAGTCGATGATGAGGAAGCCGAGGAAGAAGGCAAGCAGCTTCTCGAAGCTGGCCGCCGAGGCCGCCTCGGGATGGAAGTGCTTGTTGTAGAAATAATTGGCAACGCCGGCGAAGAACATCAGGTCGATAAAGGGCGAGAAGAGCGGAAGCAGGATCTGGAAGATGAGCGTGTTGGGCAGGGCGAAGAAGCCCATGGCGCGGCGTTTGCGGATGGCGCCGCGATGCTTGAAGATGGCCTGCAGGATGCCGAAGGACCAGCGGAAGCGCTGGCGCATGAGGCCGTTCATGTTGATGGGGGCCTCGGTGAAGGCGAGGGCGCAGTCCTCATAGATGACCTCGTAGCCCTGTTCGAGGAGGTTCATGGTGAGGTCGGCGTCTTCGGCGACAGTGTTGGTGTGGTATCCGCCGCCGTCCTTGACGGCAGCGGTGCGCCACGCGCCGATGGCGCCGGGGACGACCATTACAACGTCGAAGAGGTCCAGCGCGCGTCGCTCGAAGTTCTGGCTGGTGATGTACTCGAGCGCCTGCCAGCGGGTCCAGAGGTTGACCCGGTTGCCCACCTTGGCGTTGCCCGCGACGGCTCCGATCTTCGGATTGGCGAAGTGGCAGACCAGGTTGGCGATGGCGTCGTGGGCGATGACACCGTCGGCGTCGATGCCGACGTATATCTCCTCGTTGGTCTGATTCAGGGCGAAGTTGAGCGCGTCGGCCTTTCCACCGTTGGGCTTGGTGAGCACGGCGAGGCGGCCTGAGGCGATCTCGGCCGGATAGGCGTCGATGGCGGTCTGATATGTATTATCCTTCGAGCCATCGTCGATGACGATGACGCGGATGTTCTTGTAGTTCGACATCAGCACGGAGCGGATGGTGCGCACGATGACTTTTTCTTCGTTGAATGCGGGGATGAGCACGGCGACGCGCGGCGCGTAGTCCGGGCCGGCAAAGTTTTTGCGCTTGCGGAAGCGGTCGATGACGGCGAAGACTCCGATGATGATGAGCCGCGCGCTCATCAGGATGTCGCCGACGAAGAAGACGGCGACGACGAAGTGGTTGAAGAAGGCCCAGACGAAGAAGGCGATGGAATCGACACGCGCCTGCCAGCGCTGATGGCGGTTGAGCGGGGGCATGACCTCGGCGCGGGTCTTGCCCATTAACTGCGAGACGGGGACGATGGTGTATCCGCGGTCGCGCAGGGCCTGGATGAGCACGGGAAGCGCGGCGATAGTTGCCGAGCGGTCGCCTCCGCCATCGTGCAGCAGGATGATGGAACCCTGCATCCAGGGGCGGGTCTGCATGTCGTGCATCTGCTGGAAGACGCTGTCGGTGATCTCCTGCGGAGTCTTGCGTGGATGCTCGTCCCAGTCGTTGGTGTCGATCTTGTCGCCGACAATCACATAGCCCAGATTCTGAATGCGGTCCGCGGGCGCTGCCTGGTCGTTGGTGTCGGGCTCCTGGTCGATGGAGTAGGGAGGCCGGAAGTAGAGCGGCTGCACGCCCAGCTCCGCTGCAAACAGACGTTCCGTCAGGTTCAGCTCCAGGTCCGCGCTGGAGATCGAGATTTCGCTGATGTCGGGATGGGTGAAGGTGTGATTGCCGATCTCGTGGCCTTCGTTGTATATCCGCCGCATCACCCCGACGTTGTTCTGCGCCTCCTCGCCGATCAAGAAGAACGTCCCCACTACGTGGTACTTCTTCAGGATGTTGAGGATGAGCGGAGTCCACTTCGGGTCCGGCCCGTCGTCGAAGCTCAGGGCTACTTCCTTCGGGTGATAACCGGTCTGTTGCACGGTGTAGGAGAGCGGGTAGGAGGTCATCGTCTCTGCGGTGACGGAGCGGAAGGGCAGTGGCACCGAATCGTCGTCGTCCATGGTCAGCACGCGCGTGCCGGACTGCATCTTGCGCGTGATTTGCAGAATGTCGCCTTGCCCCTCAGTGTCGACGTCGAAGCCGGGGTCCACATGCGCCAGGTCGATGACGGGATTGGCACGGATCGGCTTGTCCCATATCTTCCACAGCGAGTTGTCCTCGGAGCCCAGCCGCCACAGCGCGAATGTCTCGATGCCCAGCGCCCGCGCCGCGCGCATCTGGTTCAGCACCGTCACTGCGTCAAGGAACCATATCTGATGACGGACGTGCTGGTCGTCATCATCGTAGGCGAAGTGTACGTTGAGCGAGTCGGGATCGAGCTCAATCTGCGCTTCGGCATCGTCGGCGGCCTGCCATGCGTCCTGTGTGGACATCTCCTCGGGCACCCCAAGCACCTTCGGCACGAAATTCTTCGGCACTCTGCCAGAATGCTTCGGATCCACGGGCGGCAGCGACATGGTCCAGTCGTATCCATAGCTGCCCAGGGAGCAGATCACCTTTTGCTTGGGCACAACCTTCAGCACGGTCTTCAGGTTGTCGAGGAACCAGTCCTCGGCGGCGATCGGTCCCGGACCGCTGCCCTCCTGGTGCTGGTCGTAGTTCATCAGCAACAGGCCATCGGAGTGGTCCGCCATGTACTTCAGATCAAGGCTGTCGTCGCCCACCGGCGTGTTGACATACAGTTTCAGGTTGCGCTGCTGGAAGTTCTGATAGAGCGTGGTGAGCAGTGCCATGTATCCCGGCTGTGCCTCGTCGGGTATCTCCTCGAAGTCCAGCGAGATTCCACGATAGCTGGGGCTCGCGGCGAGGAACTGGTCGACCTGCTGTACAAAGTGGGCACGGGATGCGGCGTTGGAAAGAAAGTCACCGATGGAGGGCTGAAATATACCCTTGACCGGATCGTAGTTGTTGACCAGAGGAAAAACCTCCGTGTCCTCGTTCGCCGCCGCAATGGTGCGTGCAACCCTGCGCTCGTGATCCACGGGAAGCACTCCGGTCGCGTCCACCACGGCGAAGGAGCGATTGTCCATGCTGTAGGAGGTGATGGTGCCGTCCGGCGTGATCACATGGAGCCACTCCGGGAAGAGCAGATCGATCTGGTGGATGTGCTGCTTCAGCGAGGAGTAGCTGGCCGGATCGTCCTCCACGTAGTACGCCGCGCGCAGGCCTTCGCCCGAGTTCAGGATCACCTCGGAGGGCTTCAGGTCGGTTCTGCGATGCAGGGAGCGATTCAGCTTCTGGCCCGGTTTGACGGGCTCGACCTTCAGGGCGCTGATGTTCCGCTTGGGCGTCGCCAGCAGCAGCTCAGGCAGCGGCGTCATCTGCAGCAGGCCGATCACAAACAAAACCCCGACGACGACGCCGAGCAGCGCGAGGCTATCGAAGATTCGCCGTAGCCGCTTCCAGCGCTTGCGTTGAGGATCGAGAAAGACTTGCTGGTTCATATCTCCCTAAGTGCCGTCTTCTGATTGCTTCCGATGGACTGCACGCGCTCGACAAGTCTACAGGCTGCCGGCCCGCATTCTCCGGCGCGGGTTTGACCATCCGCAAAGCCGCCCTGCGCAATCGTATGCAGCCCTCTGAACATAGTCAACGCACCCGCGGGAACGTGTTCCAGGTTACGCAGTAAGATGCTAGTTGATGAACAGAGAGCAACTCCGGTTCTGGCTTTGGGCGGGCGCGGCACTGCTGGCCGGTCTGCTTCTGCGTCTATGGTTCGTCGCCCACATGCCGATCGTCGCCGGTGACAGCCTTTACTACGGCAATATCGCGAAGACCTGGCTACAGCACGGAATCTACGGTGTCACCGAAGGGGGCCCAAGCCCCGGCTCCATTGTGGTGCGTCCCACACTGAGCCGCCTTCCCGGCTACCCGCTCTTTCTCGCAGCCTGCTTCCGGCTCTTCGGCATGGAAGACTACCGCGCCGCGCTGAATGTTCAGGTTGCGGTCGATCTGGTCACCTGCTGGCTGGCTAGTTTGCTGGCCGGACGTCTCTTTGGCCGCCGCGCACGGCTTTGGGTCCTGTGGCTCGCGGTTCTCTGCCCGTTCACCGCGAATTACGTTGCTACGGCCCTTGCCGAGACGTTGGTGTTTGCCACGATTGCGCTGGCTTTTTATGCCTTTGCGCGCTGGCAGGAGGCCGGCCTGGGCACCAACCGCTGGCTGTGGACCATTGCTGCCGCGCTGGCCTACTCCATTCTGCTGCGGCCGGAACAGGGACTGCTGGCCGCGGCGGTCCTGCCGGCGATGCTCTGGAGATCGCTGGCAACCCGCAAATTGCGCCTCCACCCGCTCCGTGCAGGTCTGCCGGTCGTGGCCGCCGCGCTCTGCGTCGCTCTGCCGCTACTCTGCTGGACGGCCCGCAATGAACACATCTTCCACGTCTTTCAACCGCTCTCACCGCGCAGCGCCAACGATCCGGGCGAGGTGGTGCTGCATGGCTATGGCCGCTGGTACAGCAGTTGGGCCATCGATTTCGCAGCCGTCGACGAGGTCTGCTGGCCCATGGACGGCGGATCTATCGATATTGCCAACCTGCCGCCGCGCGTCTTTAGCGCCACATCGCAATCAACCTCGGCAGAGGTCCGCAGCCGGACCACAGCCCTGTTTGCCGAGTACAACAACACCCTCACACTCACACCGGACCTCGATGCACGCTTCAATGCGCTCGCCGACGAGCGCATCCACGACCACCCGGTGCTCTACTACGCCGGCATGCCCATCGCACGCGTCTTCGACATGGCCCTGCGCCCGCGCACCGAGTTGCTGCAGCTCTCCGATGATGAATGGTGGAAGTGGAGGGAGCACCGCGCACAGTCTGCCTTCGCCGCCAGCTACGCCGCGCTCAACCTCTCTTACTATGTGCTCGCCTTCGCCGGATTGTACGTCTGGAGGCGCCGCGCCTGGCTCTCGTCGATTCCGTCCGCGCCCAATGCACCCGGCCCCGGACAGTGCGCCTTTCGCGAGCTCGCATTCGCCATGGCCGCCAGCGTGCTGTTGCGCGCTGCCATGCTGCTCTTAATCACCAACTCAGAGCCCCGTTACACACTGGAGTTCTTTCCCGTCTTCCTGGTCTGGATTGGCGCGCTCTTCGCCGTCTCGCCCAAAGCTGCGCGCGAACTCTAGAGAGAGTCTGCACAAGTGTTCGAGATTCCCTCGGCGGCTAAAGCCGTATTGGAGATAGGCCGCTTGCGGCGGGACTAAAGTCCCGCCCTTTCAAAACAACGACTGGAGCAGCAATTTCCTAGCTGCACTTGCCCTTGCACTTGATGGCAAACGCCTTCAGGTCGCTCGGTTGGATCGGCCGAATGTTGCTGTAGATCGTTGTGTCGGTGTCACCCGATGGTGTGAAGCCCACCTGCTTCAGCGAGATGTCGCGCGCCAGATCCACCCAGATGGTGATGTGGGTGTAACTATTGCGCACAGTTTCATCCTTCGAACGCAGGTCGAGCTTCTCGACCGTAACGGTCATGCTGCCGTCGCTCATCTGCTCCGGTCCCAGGTCGGTAATGTCCCAGTTCGCGGCCAGGTCGTGGCCGCTGCCGCCGAAGCCGAGCGCGAGAATGGTCTGCGCCAGCGCCTGGTTCTTGCCGGCAGAGTAGGTCTTGAGCTGGTTGGTGCCGGCTGTATAGAGGGTCAGCGTTCCGTTCTTGTATTCGAACGTCTGCGCGTTGGGAGGATCGAACTTCGCTCCCATTTGGATGGAGTTGCCGATGCGCTGGAAGTAGATGGTTCCCGACTCGGTCGTCGTGTCGTTCACGATCTTCTCGAACTGCTGCTTCTGGATTGAAGCCTCGGCGGAGTGGAACTTCGCGCTGCCCGCGTCCATCTGGGCTAGAATGGTCTTGAGGCGGTCGGGTTTGGCCTGTGCCGCCGTGGCGCGCCCCACGCCGTAACCGGCGGCAAGAAGAAGCGCGCTGGCAACAACTCCCGCGAGAACCCGTTGCCGCATCAGCGCACCACCCACGCGTTGTAGGCAACGACCTTGCTGTGCGCGTCGAGTACCGGCTCGTAATGATCGAGCGTCACCTCGCCGGAGATCGGCTCGACGACGCGCAGGATCGCTGCCTGCCGCTCGTCGTCGGTCTGGCTGGCTGTCGGGCCGCCCGCCTGGTCGCTGCGAATCTGGAAGACGAAGATGCTGTTTGTGCCTTCGTGCCCCGCCTCCTTCACCAGCACCTCGCTGCCATGCAGCGCTACGGTTTCCACCGGCCGGTCCTTGAAGTTGATGACATGCGGCGAGACGAAGAGAAAGACGATGATCAGCGTCACCATGATGTCAAAGTGAACGCTGCCGCGCTCGTAGGTCCAGAAAAAATAGTCGTGTAGAAGTTTGCCCATAAATTTGCTCCTGCCTAGCTCCTGCCCGTGTGCTTCCGCGGCGCGATCGCTGTCTCCCACTCTGCGCGCGGTTTGCCTGGATCGTTCATATACGGCAGCAGCGCCTCGGGAATGCGCACCGTGCCATCGGCCTGCTGATAGTTCTCCAGCACAGCCAGGTATGTGCGCCCGACGGCCAGCCCGCTGCCATTCAATGTATGCACAAACTCGGATTTTTTGCTCTTGCCCTGTGCGCTGCCGGAGGGCTTGAAGCGGATGTTCGCCCTCCGCGCTTGAAACGCCTCGAAGTTGGAGCAGGAGCTGATCTCGCGATAGAGGTTTTGCCCCGGCAGCCAGACCTCAAGATCGTAGGTCTTTGCCGAGGCGAAGCCCATGTCGCCGGTGCAGAGGAGCATTCGCCGATAGGGCAGGCCAAGCCGCTCCAGGACCGCTTCGGCGTCGCGTGTCAGCCGCTCGTGCTCGGCGTTGGAATCCTCCGGCTTGCAGAACTTGACCAGCTCGACCTTCTGAAACTGGTGCTGGCGAATCATTCCGCGCACGTCCTTGCCGTAGCTCCCCGCCTCGCTGCGGAAGCACGGCGTGTAGGCGCAGAAGCTGGTCGTCAACTGCGACTCGTCGAGCGTCTCGTCGCGCAAGAGGTTGGTGACCGGAACCTCGGCTGTGGGAATCAGCCAGTGGTCGCCATCCTGAAACTTGCCCGGCTCAAACGCTCCCTTGTCGTCGCAGTGGAAGAGGTCCTCGGCGAACTTCGGCAACTGGCCGGTGCCGAAGAGCGACTTCGAGTTGACCATGTATGGCGGCAGGACTTCGGTGTAGCCATGCTCGCGTGTATGCAGGTCGAGCATGAAGTTGGCCAGCGCGCGCTCCAGCCGCGCTCCCTGGCCGAAGTGAACGACGAAGCGCGATCCTGAGATCTTAGCGGCGCGCTCGAAGTCGAGAATGCCCAGCCGCTCGCCGATCTCCCAATGCGGCTGCGCGGGGAAGGCTGGTGCGGCGGGCGTGTAGGCGGTGTCAGGTGAGCCGTCGGCAGTGAGCTTTTCGCCATCGTCCCAGACCTTTTCGATGCGGTTGGAGCACTCGTCGGGGCCGATGGGGACAGAGTCCTGGGGAAGGTTGGGAAGGGACTGAAGCAAAGTGCGGAGCTTCGCATCAGCATCTTCGGCTAGGGCCTCAAGTTGCTCCACCTTAGCTTTGAGCACGTTCAGTTGCGCGGTGAGCTGTCCGGTGTCGTTGCCTTCGCGCTTGAGGCGTCCAAATGTCTCGGACAGATTCTTGCGATTTGCCGCCAGGCTTTCAGCTTCGGTGATCGCCAAGCGGCGGTGTGTGTCCAATTGGGAGAAGTTTCCGAGCACTGAGGCGGGGTCGGCTCCACGCGCGCGGAGCTTCTCTTCCATAACCGGCAGATTCGCCCGTACATAGGCAAGATCAAGCATCCTTATAATTCTACCCGCCCGCGACGTTGCAGGCACGGGGTGCCGGTTATTCTACTGTAGCCAGCAACCTGCCTTTCACACTTAAGCGGTACCATGCGGCCATGCGCAAACTTGTCGTTGCAGCCCTCTTCCTGCTCCTGATTGTCCCCGCCGCGCCGCGCGCCCACGCCCAGGCCTACAACGCGCGGCCCAGGCTGGTGGTGCTCCTGGTGATCGACCAGTTCCGCGGCGATTACCTCGACCGCTATCGCGACTCGTTCACCACGGTCAACGGCTTCAATCTCTTTCTGAAGAAGGGCGCGTACTTCAACGGCTGTTACTTCGACTACGCCAACACCAAGACCGCTCCCGGTCACGCGACGATCGGCACCGGCGCGTATACGGACGGCCATGGCATCAGTTCGAACGAGTGGTGGGACCTGGGCCGCAACACCGACCGCGTCATCAGCTCGGTGGAGGATGAGCGCTACCGCATCGTCGGCACATTTGACGACCTGCCGGTACTGCCGGGCACGGTTATCCTGCCGACCGCGGCGCGCATCGGGGCCTCGCCGCTGAATCTGCGCGCAACCACCATCGGCGACGAGGTGCGGCTGGCGACCGGCGGCCAGGCCAAGCTCTACGGCATCTCGCTGAAGGACCGCGCCGCAATCCTGCCCTCCGGGCAGACGGCCAACGCCGCGTACTGGATCGACCAGGCGACGGGCCGCTGGATCACCTCTACGTACTACATGGCCCAGCTTCCAGGCTGGGTGACGGCGTTCAACAAGGGGCCGCGCGCAGCCCAGGCGGTGAAGGAGGCAGGGCTGGACGATACAACGCAGTTCTATGCCCTGGTGGGGCGAACGCCGGCGGCCAACAGCTACGAGCTGGACTTTGCGCGCTCGCTGATCGAGAACGAACGGCTTGGCCAGGGTACGGTCACCGACGTGCTTACCATCTCGCTCTCCGCCAACGACATCCTCGGCCACCAGATGGGGCCGGACTCCGACGACCAGAGGCAGATGGTGCTTGGCCTCGACCGCGACATCGACAGTTTCTTCACCTGGCTCGACCAGAAGGTTGGACTGGCCAACGTCACGGTCGCCTTCACCGCCGACCATGGCATCGCGCCCATCCCCATCGTGTCGGCGAAACTGGGCGTTGCGTCGGCGCGGATCGACCTCGACGACTTCGCAAAGAGCATCGAGACGACGCTGAACAGACGCTTTACCGCTCCCTTCGGCAAGAAGCACTTCCTGCTTCCCACGCAGGAGCTGCCTTACATCGAACTCGATCCGCGTGCCTTTGGCAATATGACTGAGAAGGATGCCGAGCAGGCTGTGGTCGATGCCATTCCTGCCGCGATCCGCTCACTTGGGCCTCCGGCCACGCCGCCCAACAACAATTCGATTGTGGAGGGGAATCGCAAGTACTCCGAGAGCCGCGTCGACGCCAGTCCCGCACTCGCGTTCGTGCGCAGCCGCGTCGATCTGGCGGACGGCAAGATTCCCGCCACCGAGTTCGGTCGCCTCATCGCCCACAGCTACACGGCCAACGGCGGCTGGTACGTCATGGTCTTCCCCACGGCCTACCAGATGGAGTACAGCAGCGGCAGCCAGACCACCCACTTCTCGCCCTGGAGCTACGACCGTCACGTCCCGCTGGGCTTCTATGGTGCGGCGTTCGAGCCGGGTTATTATCGTGAGCCGGTTGCGCCAGTGGACATTGCGGCCACGCTCGCCTCGCTGCTCGGCGTCAACCAACCCTCGGCCAGCGTTGGCCACGTGCTGACCTTCGCGCTGCGGCCAACCATTGTTGCGCCAGCCCGGTAGTTCCAAGGATGACGCGGGCCTGGCAGACGGGAAGTGCGTTCGAACGCCGTTCGCCGTTACACTGGGAGGGATGCAAACGGCGGTGACAAGCTGAGCAAAGCAGATATGCGCGTGACAATCGCCGGGGTGGAGTTGCGCTCGCCCGTGATTGCGGCCAGCGGAACCTTCGGTTACGGCCTGGAGTTCGAGGAGATCGTCTCGCTGGACCGCATCGGCGCCTTCGTCACCAAGGGCCTCTCACGCGAACCGATGGCCGGCAACCCCAGCCCGCGGATCATCGAAAGCCCCGCCGGAATGATGAACGCCGTCGGCCTGCAGAACATCGGCGTCCACGCCTTCGTCGAACAGAAGCTGCCCAGGCTGCGCAAGGTCCCCGGAGTGGTTGTCATCGCCAACGTCTTCGGCTATACCATCGAAGACTGCGTCGAGGTGGTCCACGTCCTCAACGACGCGCCCGGCATTGCGATCTACGAGCTGAACGCAAGCTGCCCCAACACCAGCCACGGAGGCATGGTCTTCGGCACCGATCCGGACTCGCTCTATCAACTGGCCACGCGCTGCCGCCACGCCGCCGAGCGTCCGCTGATGGTGAAGCTCTCGCCCAACGTCACCAGCATCGGCCTGATGGCGAAGGTATGCGAAGACGCGGGCGCGCAGGCTATCTCGCTGGTCAACACCTTTCTGGCGCTGGCCATCGACGTGGAGACGCGCAAGCCGCGCATCGCCAATGTGACTGGCGGATTGTCGGGCCCGGCGATCCGGCCCATCGCGGTGCGCATGGTGCATGAAGCATCGCAGGCGGTCGGGATTCCCGTGGTCGGCATGGGCGGAATCGTGCGCGCCGAGGACGCGGTCGAGTTCATGCTTGCGGGCGCTACCGCGGTCGAGGTCGGAACGGCCAGCTTCGCCGATCCCCGCGCCGTGGAGAACATTGCCAATGGCCTGCGCCGCTGGTGCGCCGGCCACAACGTCGTCCGCGTCCGCGACCTCACCGGCGCAATGGTTCGGTAAGTTCGCCCTTTCCTCATGGTTCGGTTCCTCCCATTGCCGAGCTTTCCTCAGGCGGGTCAGCCGCGGCAGCATAAAATGGATGCGTGACCACTGAATCCGTTCCCTCAGCCAGCCCTGAAACGTTGAGCGGCCTACGCCGCGTCCGCCGCGCCCTACTTTCTGTTACCGATAAGACTGGCCTGGTCGAGTTTGCCCGCGCATTGGCCGGGCACAACATCGAGCTAGTCTCGACCGGCGGCACCGCGCGCGCCCTGCGCGAGGCGGGGCTGACGGTGCGCGACATCAGCGACCTGACCGGATTTCCGGAGATGCTCGACGGCCGCGTGAAAACGCTGCATCCCAAGGTTCACGGCGGCATTCTGCACATCCGCGGGAATGCGGAGCACATGGCTGCGGTGCGCGAGCACGGGATCGAGCCGATCGATATGGTGGTGGTAAACCTCTACGCATTTGAGAAGACGGCGGCCAAACCCGGCGCGGCATTCAGTGACATCATCGAGAACATCGACATCGGCGGGCCGTCGATGGTCCGTTCGGCAGCCAAGAACTTCGAGGACGTGGCGATTGTGACCGCCGTAGTGGACTACGCCGCGATTGCCGAAGAGCTTGCGGCGAACGCTGGCTCGCTCGGACTGGCGACGCGCTGGCGGTTGGCGCGCGCGGCCTTCGCCGTGACGGCGGCCTACGACGCGGGGATTGCAACCACGCTGGAGAGTATCGCGGCACCCGCCACGCACGGCGAGCCAGCGGTCTTCGACCTGGAGGCTCTGCCGCAGACCGTTCGCGTGATCGATCCTCTGAAGACGGTGCTTCGCTACGGAGAGAACCCGCACCAGAAGGCCGCACTCTACGTCGATGGAAGCGGCCGCGGAGTGGCTGCGGCAAAACAGTTGCAGGGCAAGGAGCTGAGCTACAACAACATTGTCGATCTGGACGCCTGCTGGAACCTGGTCGGCGAGTTCGACGCCGCCGAGGACGCCGCCGTCGCCATCATCAAGCACACCAACCCTTGCGGCGCGGCGACCGGCGCGACCGTTATCGAGGCCTACCGGCGCGCACTGGAGGCCGATCCAGTCTCGGCGTTCGGCAGCGTCATCGGCATCAACCGCGTGGTGGATGCGGAGGCCGCGGAAGAGATCGCCAAGCTCTTCGTTGAGGCGATCATTGCGCCGTCATTCACGCCCGAGGCGATTGCACGCTTCGCCACGAAGAAGAACCTGCGGCTATTGGAGATCGCGGCGAGCGACTGCGACGCGGGAAAGCCGGAGCGGGCGTTGAAGCAGGTTTCGGGCGGATTTTTGATGCAGGACGCCGACCGCGTCCACGTCCGTGCGGCCGATCTGCGCGTCGCTACCAAGCGCACGCCCACGCCCGAGGAGATGCGCGCGCTGCTGTTTGCGTGGAGCATCTGCAAGCACGTCAAGTCGAACGCCATCGTCTACGCGCGCTTCAATCAGGGTCACGGCCAGACCGTCGGCATCGGCGCGGGACAGATGAGCCGGGTCGACGCGGCGCGATTCGGCGCGATGAAGGCGATCCTGCCGCTGGCACGAACCGTCGCCGCATCCGACGCTTTCTTCCCCTTTGCGGACGGCTTGGAGACCGTGGTCGCAGCTGGTGCGACTGCCGTCATTCAGCCCGGTGGGTCGGTGCGCGACGCCGAGGTAATCGAGGCGGCGGACCGGCTTGGCGTTGCGATGGTCTTCACCGGCATCCGCCACTTCCGCCACGGATAGAGTTCCGCAGGCTGCTCCAACGCGTTCTGTCTACTGATATTTCGATCTACTGATACAGATATAATGGTAGTGTTCTGCCGGGTTGGCACATTCGACGCAGCCCACAGCATCCAATGGATGCACCGCATCGTCTAACTGGTGCCTGTGTCCCCGACCCCGCCGGATAGGAACTATGCCCATGGCCTTGCTCGTTCGAGCTTCACGGATTCATCCCCTCCGGCTGGTGTGGGCCATCGCCCTGCTGATTGCAACGCCACAGCTTCTGGCCGCCGCACAGCAGACTGTTCCTCCGGCCAGTTCGAAGCCGCAGGACGCCCCCAGGCAGATGGACCCACCGATGCAGCAGAAGGCGCTTCAGCGGAGGCAGGGTTCTGCACCACAGGCAGCCGCAAGTCAGGGCCAGACGGAACCCGACCGCTCCAGCGCCTACTACCACTACGGGTTGGCGCATCTCTACGAGGAGATGGCGATCAGCGCCGGACGCCCGGACTACGCGACCCAGGCGGTGGAGGAGTACAAGCTGGCGCTGGATGCCGATCCCAACTCGGTCCTGCTGGAAGATGGACTGGCCGATCTCTACTTCAAGATCGGGCGGATCAAGGACGCGGTGAGCGCCGCGCAGGATCAGTTGAAGAGGAACCCGGACGATGTGGCGGCCCACACCCTGCTGGGGCAGGTCTATCTGCGTTCGCTGGGAGACATGCAGGGCACACAGGCGGTCGAGATGCTGCAGTTGGCAATCGCCGAGTACGAGACCATCTCGCGCCTGAAGCCTGCGGACCTGGAAACCCAGCTGCTGCTCGGTCAGCTCTATGCGATGAACCACGATTCCGCCAAGGCGGAGGCGGCGTTCAAGGCCGCGCAAAAGATCGACGGCGACAGCGAGGAAGTGGTGCTGCGGATGGCCGCGCTCTACGGCGAGGAGGGGAATGCGCAGCGCGCGGTTGACACGCTCTCCGCCGTGCCGGTGGCGGACCGGACGGCGCGGATCGAATTCGCGCTGGGGGCCAGCTACGACCAGTTGAAGAAGCCGAAGGAGGCTGCCGCGGCCTATCGCCGCTCGCTGGACATCGACCCGGACAATCCCGATGCCGAGCGCGGTCTGGCCACGGCCCTGCTGGTGGACAGCGAGTTGGATGAAGCGCTTAAGGTGTTCAACCAGCTAGTGGCAGCGGATCCCACGGACGCGCAGTCGGAGATTCGCATCTCCGAGATTCAGCGTCGCCAAGGCCACTACGACGAGGCGCTGGCAACCTTGGAGAAGGCGAAGTCGCAGGTGCAGGATTCGCTCGAACTCAGCTACAACGAGGCGCTCATCTACGACGCACTGGGCAAATACAGCCAGGCAACCGATGTACTGACCGGCATTCTCGACTCCTCCGCGCACCCCGATGGCAAGTACTCCGAGCAGGAGAAGCAAAACCGCGCGACCTTCCTGGATCGGCTTGCCATCATCGACCGCGAAGAGAACAAGACCGCGGAGGCCGTGGAGGCATACAAGCAGATCGTGGAGCTTGGCGGCAACTGCGACAGAGCAGCCTCCAGTGACGATCTGGCCCACCCCTGCTACGCGGGCGACGGATATGCGGGCGAGGTCGAGGCCTATCGCGATGCGCATCAGTGGAAGGACGCAACGTCCGCCGCCGCCGTGGCCGCGAAGGCACTGCCCAAAAACCACCCCATCCAACTGACCTACGCCATTCAACTCGCGGACACCGGGCAGGAGGTCGAGGGAATCTCCCTGGCCAAGGCTCAGTTGACCGGAGGCGCGGACGACCGCGAAGTGGTGGAGGACCTCGCCCAGATATACATCCGCCTCAAGCGCTTCAAGGAGGCGAGCGAGCAGCTTGACAAGGCTGATGCGCTGGCCGCCAAGCCGGACGAGAAGCTCGAAGTACTCTATCTGCGCGGAGAGTTCTACGAGCGGCAGAAGATGTACGACCAGGCCGAGATCCAGTTCCGCAAGGCGCTGGCGATCGACCCGCACAACCCAGGCGTGTTGAACTACCTGGGATACATGCTGGCCGACCAGGGCGAGAAGCTGCCCGAGGCGCTCAAGATGATCCGCCAGGCGGTGGACATGGAGCCGCAGAACGGGGCCTATCTGGACTCGCTCGGCTGGGTCTACTTCAAGAGTGGGCAGTACACCGAGGCGGAAGAGAACCTGCGCAAGGCTGACGAGCGCATCAACAGCGACCCAACCGTACACGACCATCTGGGCGAGCTCTACGAGAAGACCGGCAAGTTGAAGCTGGCGGTGGCGCAGTGGGAGCGGTCGATGACCGAGTACGCCCACTCGCTGCCGGCGGACGCCGATCCCGAGGACGTGCAGAAGGTGCAGCACAAACTGGAGACCGCGCGCGTCAAACTGGCCAAACTGGGCCCCGCCTCCGACAAGGACGCCAAGTAACGGTCACGCAGCGTGACCACTTCGTCGCGCACGGTACACTTAACTCACTGTGACTCCGAATGGAACGAAGAACTCCGGCCTGCATAGCTGCTCGGTCTGCGGAGACGCGGACGATGCACTCACCCAGCGCGTCTATGCCGCGCCGCAACGGCCAAGCCGCACCGCGTTTCAACGCGACTGCGAACGCATCGTACAGGCGCGCGCCTTTCGCCGTCTGGCCGGCAAGACGCAGGTCTTCACCAGCCGCGCCAGCGACCACTTCCGTAGCCGCCTGACCCACACCATCGAGGTGGCGCAGATCGCGCGCGGCGTGGCCCAGGAGCTGGGACTGAACCAGGAGCTGGCCGAGGCCCTTGCGCTGGTGCACGACATCGGGCACCCGCCCTTCGGGCACGCCGGCGAGCGCGCGCTGGACGAATGCCTGAAACGCCACGGCCTGCGCTTCGACCACAACCTGCACGCGCTGCGCATTGTGGAGCACTTCGAACTGCGCTACGCCGCGCATCGAGGGTTGAACCTCACGCTGGGCGTGCGCGAGGGGATCATCAAGCACTCGCGCGACTACAGCGCCGAGGAGTATCCCGAGCTGGCAGTCTACCTTCTGGACCGCATGCCGCCGCTGGAGGCGCAGATCATCGACCTGGCCGACGAGATTGCGTATCTCACCGCAGACCTGGACGACGGGGTCGAGTCGGGGCTGCTGGAGATCGACCACATCCGCGAGCACGTCGATCTGCTTGCCAGCAGCTATGCGCATGTGGAGCGCCAGCACGCCGGCGTCGATGCCAAGTTCCTCTTCTACGAGGCGCTGCAGCGGATGCAGAACATCCTGACCGACGACCTGATCGCTACCACGCTGGCCAATACGCGCGCCATCGGTGCCAGCAGCCTGGACGAGGTGCGCGTTCATCCGGCGCGGCTGGCGACCTTCTCGCCGCCGGCGGAGGCGCAGCGCCAGCAGGAGAAACGATACCTCTACGAGACGCTCTACACATGCCACGCGCTCTCACTGGAGCACGACAAGGCCGAGCAGGTGGTCACCGCGCTCTTCGATTTCTGGATCGCAGAACCCCAGGAGCTGCCCTCAGGCTACGTGGAACAGATCGAAACCGAAGGGCTGGCCCGCGTCGTCGCCGACTACATCGCCGGCATGACAGACAGTTTCATTCTGCTGCAATACGCGCAGGTCAAGAGAGCCGTGCGGCGGGAACATAAGCCTTTGTCCTTGTGAGGTTGCCCTGAGGAGGGCTATGGGCATCCAACCGACAGGCACAAGGAGCACTCCCCATGAACAATCGATCCGTACGCTCACTGGCGAAGCTGGCTGTTCTGCTGGCCCTGCCGATCGTGGCTATTGCGCAGGCGACACAACAGGCTGCAACTCTCGCCATCGCCGGCCAGCCCGACCACGCCTCTCTGGTCCAGATCAACGGCAAGTCCTATGTCGATGTTGAGTCGCTGGCGCGGATCACCCACGGATCGATCCGCTTTCAGGGCAGCCAGATCATTCTGACCCTGCCCGTTCCGGCGGCCACAGCGTCGCAGCCGGTACAGCCGACCCAGCCCCCGCAGCTCTCCGATGCCTTTCTGCGCGCGGAGATTGAAGAGTTGACCGCGATCCGCGAATGGCGTGTCGCCATCGTCACCGCTGTGCAGACCAATAATCCCGTCACCGAGAACTGGGTGGGCGGACTGCGCCGCTCGGCCGATAGCAAGCTCACGCTGGCAACCGCCGCGGCAACCACCGATCCAGACCGCAATGCAGTCGCACTGCTGCGCAACGAGTTCACCAACATGCAGCAGATGAGCGATCAGTTTCTGGCGATGCACAGCAAATCGAGCTACGCCGCTCCAGACTCCTTCGACAACAACCCGTTGGACCAGAAGATCCTGAGCTGCGCACGCGGCCTCGCCTCCATGGCGGCGAGCAAGCAGTTCCAGAATGAGCCGTCCTGTCACTGATGCGGCCCATCCCATGCTTCGCCGGTCCAAGCCTGAAGAACAAAACGCCTGGGCCCCGCGAACGAACGAGGCCTAGGCCTTTCCTGGCAGATTGGCGCGAACCTGGTATGCCTGATAAGCCCGAGGCATTGCGGTATTACTGGAAGTACGCGGCGTTTTTCTCGGCGAACTCCGCCTTGTCGTCCGGCAGTTCGTCGATGGGGAAGATCGCATTCGACGGGCAGATCGAGATGCAGTTGCCGCAGTCGATGCACTCGTCGGGATTGATAAACAACTGGGTCACCGAGTCTGCGCCGGCCTCATCGCTCATGGGATGAATCGCGGTGGTGGTACACTCCGCCGCACACAGAAAATCCTTCTGACACGCATCGGTAATTACGTACGCCATGGTCTCGCTCACTTTCAAGGGATGGGCCGATTGATCTCCGCGGGCGATTGGCTGCCGGCCCGCTCCCTGATTTCCGGGAACCCAATCCAAGAGTACCGGCGGATCGCCCCATGGTCGGTGACCCCAATCACACACCACGCCTGCGAGTCCGCACGCCGCGTCAACTTGCCTGCACTACCCCGCGGCCCCTCGGCGGATGCAGTTATTCTTGGCGTCCCCAACGGGATTCGAACCTGTGTCGCCGCCGGGAACAGGCGGAGTCCTGGGCCACTAGACGATAGGGACGCATGAAAAAGCGAAGAGCCAAGCGGACTTCGAGGGAACCCCTCAACCGGATTCAAACTCATCGTACACCAGCGAAGGATGGGCGTGCCCTGGTTCCAATGGCATATTGTCGCGGAGGAAGACGTTGCATTGGAGCCGGGATGTAGACCCAAACAGAGATGGCTCAATTTGTTCGGCCGAGGATTCCCGGTCAGGATTATTGTCCAGCGAGCCTTGTCCGATGATTTTCGAAAGGCGATACCTGCCCGGCGATTCGAACGCAAAAACGGCGGAGCTGGTTTGCTCCGCCGCCATTGATTGCAAAGTTGATTTCAGGCGCTGCTTCACGCAGCGTCCAACCGGCTAGCGATGTCCACCGCCGCCGCCGCCACGTGCTCCACCACCGCCGCCGCCACGTGCTCCACCACCGCCGCCGCCGCGTGCTGCGCCGCCGCCGCCACGTGCTCCGCCGCCGCCGCCACGTGCTCCACCACCGCCGCCGCCGCGTGCTGCGCCGCCGCCGCCACGTACTGCTGCGCCGCCGCCGCCACGTGCTGCTCCGCCGCCGCCGCGTGCTGCGCCGACACCACGTACTGCTCCACCACCACCGCCACGTGCTGCTCCGACGCCACGTACGGCACCACGGCCGCCGCCTGAATAGCGCCCTCTACCGTCACCGCCAAAATAGCGTCCTCCACCGTAGCCGGCGAAGCGGTGGTCACCCCAGCCGTGGCCATAGCCCCAGTTGGCCCATGGGCCCATGCCCAGGAAGATGCCGTTATAGAAATAGCCCGACCCATAATAACCGTAGGGCGCGCATGCATAGGGTGCATAGCCATAGTAGCCATAGGAACAGACCGGCTGAACCCCGATGCCAATACCAATGGATGGAACACCGATTCCAACCACAATCTGTGCTTTTGCCGCTGGCGCTGAAGCCAGAGCCAGGGTAGTAAGCAACGCTGCTGCACAAAGTAGAACTCTCGATCCACGCATATGGAACCTCATGTACGGTGGCTGCGGCTCCTGGTAGATGCGTTGGATACTGCGGTGTCCCGTCTTCGCTCGTCTCAACCATCCGGCTGAAAGAGCACTCATACCATAAGATGACGAATCTCAGGATAGGTTGTTCGGCGGGTATGCAAGCATTCCGCTATGGCTGGCAAGCCATTTATTTTCAGCCTGATTGTCGAAATCTGTTGATCCCGCCTGTCTCCTTGAGGCTTTGTCGGGTTCAATTTCGGCACCACGGAGTTCCATCGGCAATGGGCGGTCCTGCACTGGTCGAATGGCTCCAACGCCAGACTCCCCGAGATTGAGCTCGTTCACCTCCCTGTGGGGTCAGAATTCATCCCGGCAGCATTTAGTGAGTCACAACACGCGGCCTTTTCGGCGGAGACCGCGTCTTAAGCTTCGACAGCTTAAGATCGAGACTATTTCGCTGGGATGACCCGTTGGCGAGATATAGCTTGCCAGCGGACGCAAGACGATTTGTTCGGAACGCGACTTTCTGATCCAACGGGGTTTTCTCCTGGATGGACTCTTAGTTGTCCGAAGCACCGAGGGAGAATCCACAAATGTCTGATGAAGTTGAACTTAGTGATACGCCGAAGGTTTGCCGCATTGCAATAATCGGCGGCGGCCCCGGTGGTTTGATGACGGCGTATCAGTTGCAACAGCGGTGCTCCCTGCCGTTTGAAGCAACCATCTACGAGGCAAGTTCGCGACTGGGCGGCAAGATCCTCACCAAACAATTCGAGTCTGCTCCGGTGGCCTACGAAGCAGGGGCGGCCGAGCTCTATGACTATTCGCAGGTTGGGGAAGACCCGCTGCGCGAACTCGTAGACAAGCTGGGGTTGAAGGTAAAGCCAATGAGCGGCACCGCGGTCGTCATCCACGACCAGATGATGCGCAATCTCGATGACGTCGGCCGTGTCTATGGAGAACCGACCCGGCAGGCCCTGCTTGAATTTGACGCGCGCGCCAAGCAGTGGTCGAGTCCGCAGGAGTACTACGACTCCGACTGGCAGGAATCGAACGACGATCCGATGACGGGCAGCAACTTTCACGACGAACTGGCACGGGTTCCCGGCGAAGACGCGCGCCGCTATATTCGCACCCTGGTGCATAGCGATCTGGCCACGGAACCGCACCGCACAAGCGCGGCCTACGGCCTGCAGAACTATCTGATGAATGACTCCAGATACATGCGGCTGTACACAATCGAAGGAGGCATCGAACGGCTGCCCCAGGAACTGGCGGCCCGTGTTCAAGCCAGGATATTGCTGCGAGAGCCGGTCGTCCGGGTGGAACGCGCCGGGAACGAGGTGTTGCGCGTCCTTTCTGTTCGACATGGAAGGATCGCCTCCGAAGAGTACGACTTTGTGGTGGTGGCGCTGCCCAACGCGTGTGTCCCGCTGATCGAATGGGGAGGAGACGAGCTGGGCGATGCAATGCATCGTCACTGCGTGCGCTACGATTACCCGGCCCACTACCTGCGAGTCAGCGTGCTGTTCCGCGAGATATTCTGGGAGCAGACTTTCAAGGATTCCTACATGATGCTCGACGCCTTTGGCGGGTGCTGCCTGTACGACGAATCGTCGCGCAACGGCTGCCGGACCGCCGGAGTGCTGGGCTGGCTGTTGGCCGGGGATGCTGCAATGGTCGCCAGCAATCATACCGACGAACAGTTGATTCGAAGGATGATCGATACGCTGCCTTCCTTCATGCAGCGCGGGCGGGAGTTGTTTGTCGAGGGGCAGGTCCACCGCTGGATCGGCGCGGTCAACGGACTTCCGGGCGGTTCGCCAATCCTGGATATGGAATCGCGCCACATCCCCGAGCCTGCGCGCCCGAACCTCTTCGCGGTCGGCGATTATCTGTTCGATTCGACGATCAACGGCGTCCTTGACTCCGCCGACTTTGTGGCGGAATGCCTGACCGAAAAGATCGAGGCGCGCATGAGTTCCCGCACTCCCGAGACCATGTGTACAGCGGCTTTATAAGCGAAACAGTCCAGAATATGAGTGAATCAGTCCAAACAATGAGCGAATCAGTCCAGGCCATCCATCGCGGCGCGTACGTACGCCGCATTCATTTTGTCGATCAGATCACGAGCGGCGATCGCGTGTTGATGTCCTTTCGAGATCCGGCACCGCGCTTTGCCATCCTGGCCGAGGCCCCTGCGGCGGCAACTGGAGCAATTGCAGCCGGGCCGCGCGGCGACGTCATGGATGTAGTTCTTTTGCCATTGTCCACTCCGCCGCAAGGGACGCCTGCGGGGACGAATCATGGCTTTGCGGACTGGCTGGAGAAGACAAACGGCCCAGGTACGCCGCCGCCGATATACGTCAAATTTCGCGGCGTCGAGTTAATGTGGCGTCCCGGCCACGTCATGCTGCAATGCGATTCCGAACAGGCGGAATCGCTCCTCTCCGCCATCGCCGAATTCGCTCATTATGAAGCTGAACTGCGGCGGATTGAGCGCGAGATCGCCGACTCCTGGACAGAACTGGAGCAGGACAAGGCACTGGCATTCGATGTAACGCCTGCCGATCTGAAACGCAGTACAGCCGTCGGCGAACGCATGAATCGAACGCTCCAGCGGCGCATCCGTCTCGCGCGGATTGAACCGCATCTGTACGATCCGGAGGTGAGCTTGCCGGCGGCCAGCCAGAAGCTGGGCGAGGAACTGCGAGAGAAGGCACGGGCCGATGCGAGATTGGAGACCGTCGATTCACAACTCGAGGTCTTCGAGGACATCTACGAGATGAGCGGTCAGCGAATGGGAGAATATCGGGCCGCAGAGGTGGAAAAAGCTCTCGAGTGGATCATTATCATCCTGATCGCCTTGGAAGTGCTGCTGCTGGTGGCCCAGTCGGTGTGGAAATTCTGAGTTGAAATCGAAGAGAGAGCCCGTTGTGCCCCGAAGCGCGGCGCAAACGTGACTTCATGATTGGTCGGGGCGGTCAGATTCGAACTGATGACCCTCTGCTCCCAAAGCAGGTCAGACCGCTTATTGAATTCTGCTGAAATCGAGTGAGAATAAGCGATTTCGATTGAGATGTTTACCGTGTACGAGCTGATCCCTGTTGATCTTTGTGGCTTTTGGGTGCTTTGACAGCTACAAAATCGACTACCGACGATTTCATCCCCACGGATGCTCGGATGGAGTATTGACGAGGCATAATTTATGGCTTGCGCCAATCCAAATAATGGCACTTAAGTTGCATGGTCGACCCATGGACGACGCATTGACTTGGCCCGGGAGCCAACATAGGCTTGAATCTAGCGCGGATAATTGCGCATAAGCGTAATCAGTGCAATCAGATACGTCAGGTCGTCCGGCACCAATCCTGGTCGGGCTCATCTGTTATCCCATTTGCCGCGTCGCGACCTGGTTACGCAGGACATGTACTGGTGTTCTTCATGGATGTTCTTGAGCAGCAATTGATGTTTATCGGAGGTTCTCTGCTGTGCGCGTGCATCGGCGCGGACACTGACGTCCGCGAGTGCACGATCCCAAACTGGGTTATCGGCCCGGCGATGGCCGCCGGCCTCATGCTGCCCGCGCTGCATCTGGTGGTGATCTCAACCGCCATTGCGGGCGGGGTGTTTGCGCTGGCCATCGGGATCCATAACCGGCGGCTGCGCGAGACGCTGCGCAACGTAGCCGAACTGCTCGATCACCACGACCGGCATGGTCTGAAGCCGCACCATGATCTGACCCTGAGCAACCTGCGCACCCTTCGCCTGCCCTTCGCGCTGCCCATTGCGGCCGGATGTCTATTCACACGCTGCACCCTGGCGTGGGAGGCACGCCCATGAACTCAAAGCGCATCCTCATCTCCCTTGTTCTGGCTCTCGTTGTCTCCGTCCTGTGTACCTGGCTTGTCTCCAGTAAAATGACCGTGCCGCCGGCGCCGACAGTGCAGAAACTTCCGGACGCCAGGTACGCGACGCCGTCGCGCGCGCTGCGTGCGGGCGAAATTCTGAAGTCCAAAGACATCGAGCTTGTCGCATGGCCGGGCAACGATCCCCTGGACGGCGCGTTTTCGCAGCCCGCCGAAGTGATTGGCCGCGAGGTCCTCTTTCCGCTGGCCAAAGGCCAGCCCATCCTCGACCGCGACCTGTCTGCCGCAGGGGCCGGCACCGGGCTTGCGAGCAAGATCCCGGACGGCATGCGCGCCATCGCGTTGCGTTCCGACGAGGTGGTCGGCGTCGCCGGATTTCTGGTTCCCGGCTCTCATCTCGACGTACTGGTTACCTACCACTCGGACCGCACGCCAGAGCCTGTTACGGCGACCGTTCTACAGAACGCTGTTGTCCTGGCCGCCGGACAACAACTGGAACCCGACCCCACGGGCAAGGCAGCGGACGTTACAGTGGTCACGCTGTTGCTGACTCCGGTGCAGGCAGAGCGCGCCGTTCTGGCAAGCACCCAGGGCACGATCCACTTTGTCCTGCGCAACGAAGCGGACAGCAGCCAAAGCGGAGACGCCCCGATGCTGCTCTCGCAACTCTCAGGTCCGGTGCCCGCAGTGGCGCATACCGCCACCCACTCGGCTGCCGCGGCAAAACCGGCAGCTACGCTACACCAGAGGATCGAAACCATCCTTGGCGAGTTCAGCGACGCGCGATCCGCGGCAACGCCGGATGGAGGAGCCAGACCATGAGCCTGCGCGCCTCACATCCGTCCAAGCTGGAACCAGTCAAGCCGAACCCAGTCCATCCTGCGCGAACCAGCCCGGGCCGAGTCGCGCTTGCGTTCTTTGTGCTGCTCGGCGTGGGTGCAATCGATAGGGCCGCCGCGCAGAGCCGCGCTCTTCCGGTCAAGCCATTTGTTCAGACGCAGAATGCCGCATTTGCGCCGCCTATCATTCACTCCGCGACCGCCAACGACGTGCTTCATCTGACCGTGGGCCACTCGGCGGTGCTGACCTCGGCCGTGCCATTGCGCCGCGTATACATTGGCAATCCGGCCGTGCTGGCGAGCTATTGCTCCGGTACTGCCGAGATAGTTCTTACGGCGAAGGCCGCGGGAGTCAGCAGTATGGTGTTGTGGGACGAGGCAGGCAGCCACCGCTTGTACACCGTCTCCGCGGACCTGGATCCAGATGCTCTGCGCGGTTCGTTCGATGCGGCATTTCCCGGCTCATCCATCCACGTCGAGACAGGCGAAGGCAAGATTTTTCTTACCGGATCGGTTGCCAGCGACGCTGCCAGCGACGCTGCACTCAAGATGGCTTCGTTGTATGCGAAGGACGTTGTCAACTCGCTGGTTGTGGTACCCGTGCATGGTAAGCAGGTGCAACTGAAACTGCGTATTGTGGAGGTCGATCGCACCCGCCTCAATCAGGTCGGCGTGAATATCTTTTCTCCGGGAGTCGGAAACACCATGGCTTCGGCATCAACCCAGCAGTTCAGCAGCACTGCCACCGGCAGCGGTTCGTCGCTGGCGGTTAGCGATCCGCTCAACATTTTTATGTACAACTCCAAACTGAACGTCGGGGTCACCATGCAGGACCTGGAGCAGAAGCAGATCCTTCAGGTCCTGGCCGAGCCGACACTGACCACTCTCAGTGGTCTGCCTGCGAGCTTTCTCTCCGGCGGCGAATTTCCGTTTCCCGTCGTTCAGGGCGGTACCGGGAACTCGACAGCGATCTCCATCCAGTTTCGTCCCTTCGGCGTCAAGGTCGAATTCACCCCAACGGTCAATGCCGACGGCTCCATCCGCATCAAGCTCTCGCCCGAGGTCAGCACACTGGACTACAGCAACGCTGTCACCATCTCCGGCTTTACCATTCCTGCCCTCTCCACGCGCCGTGCCGAGACCCAGGTGGAGATCCAGAATGGCCAGAGCTTCGTCGTCTCCGGCCTGCTGGACCACCGCACCACCGAGATTATGAGCAAGATGCCTGGGATTGCGGAGATCCCGATTCTGGGCCAACTCTTCCGCTCGAAGAACTTCAGCCATTCTGTGGTGGAGCTGGTCATCATCGTCACCGCGACGGTGGTCGACCCTTTAACCACGTCGCCGCTGACGCAGCCAGACCAGCCGAAGATGCCGGTGCCCAATCTCGACTCCGGCGCCTTCGACGGACGGGCACATAACCTGCCCAAAGCCGGCGTCTGGGCGCCAGCGCCGCAATCGCAGCTCCCAGCGCAGTCGCATTCCCCAGTGCAACCGCAATCGAAACCCACAGTGCAACCGCAATCGAAACCCACAGCGCAGTCGCAATCGAAACCCCTAGCGCTAACGCAATCGAAACCACAAGTGCAGCCGCAATCGAAACCCCTAGCGCTAACGCAATCGAAACCCCCAGTGCAGTCGCAATCGAAACCACAAGTGCAATCGAAGTCTACCCAGCCTGCGTCCCAGGTGCGAACGGACTACCCATGACCAGCAATACATACCTTTCGGAGCATTCCTCTCAGGCCGTCTTCTGCGTCTGCGCGGATGAGGACGTGGTGCAAGTGGCGACCTCCGCGGCGAGCAATATCTCCGGCGAAGTATCGACGAAAGACAACTAGGGAGCGCACACGATGAGCCGGCTGACAATCACGTTTCTGCTTGCGCTGCTGCTCAGCTACAGCATCCTCATGCTGGGCACGCGCACAACGGCATCGAGCAAAGCCGTCCTAGTGCGCCTGGCGATCATCCAGCGTTCCATCCAGTCCCTGAAGACCGGCGCGAATGGGGTATATTTGGGGGCAGACGAGGAACGGAATTACGTTATCCGCCTTGGCGTTTTCCTGCAGCGCTACCAATTCGCGAAGAAGCTCCAGGTGCTGCTTATTCACGCCGACAGCAGCATGAGCGTAGGCGGCATTGTTCTGGCCTGCGCGGGCGCCGCTGTGGGCTGCGGCCTGCTCAGCTTCCTCTTTCTGCACACGGTTCTGCTTGCCGGCGCCGCATGCGCCGCCGGCGCCTGCATCCCATATTTTCTGCTGCGGCGCAAACGCAACCGGCGTCTCAAGGCGTTCAACGCCGCTCTGCCCGACGCCATTGATCTGATGGCGCGCTCGCTGCGCACCGGCCACTCGATGAATGCTTCCATCGAGATGATCGCGGAGCAATCGCTCGAGCCGCTCTCCTCCGAGTTCCTACAGGTCTTCAAGCAGCAGAGGCTGGGTGTGCACTTTCGCGATGCCCTGTTGCAGATGGGTAGCCGCGTCCCATCGCAAGACCTGCATTTCCTCATCACCGCCATTCTCGTCCAGAAGGAGACGGGAGGCGACCTGACCGAGATCCTCGACCGCACCGCGCACGTCATCCGCGAACGCGTACGCATCGAAGGGGAGGTGCGAACCCACACCGCGCAGGGGCGTCTGACCGGATGGATTCTCGGTCTGCTCCCGGTCATCATGCTGGTGCTGATTAACCTCATCAACCCCGGCTACTCGGCCATTCTCTTCCACGATCCCACCGGGCAGAAGCTGCTTTATACAGGCGGGGCCCTGATTGTTCTCGGCGGTCTCGTCATTCGCAAGATTGTCGATGTCCAGGTTTGACTGTCCACTATGACTGCTCTCTTCAAGCTCACCTTCGGCGCATCCATTTTTTTCGCCCTTGCACTCCCTGTCTTTTTCTTCGTCACCCGCACACCGCGCGCAGCCCTGCAGCGCATCCGTGAGGTCACATACAACGACAGACACTTTCGGCGAAGCGTTACGATGGGCAGCAACGCCGGCCGACGATTCATGGTGGTGGTCCACTGGGTGCGTGCGCGCCTCGGCCTGATCGCGGACGTCGACATGCCCGAGCGCCTTGCCAACGCCGGATACAAGGGCACGCTGCCCGCCGATATCTACACCGCCGCACGCATCTTCTGCCCCCTGCTTGCGCTGATTGCGGGCTCTTTCATCCCGTACAACCGCTCGTTCTGGATGATTGCGCTTCCCGCCGCCGCCTTCATCGCGCCCAACATCACGCTGACCCGGCTGGTGAAGCGCCGCCGCGAAAAGATCCGCAAAAGCATTCCCGACGCCGTCGACCTGCTGGTGATCTGCGTCGACGCCGGCCTCGGCATCGACCAGGCGCTGCTGCGCGTCGGCCAGGAGCTGGGCATCAGCCATCCCCAGATCACCGAAGAGCTGCTGCAGATCAATCGCGAGCAGCGCGCCGGAAAACCACGCATCCAGGCCTGGACCGACATGGCCGTGCGCAGCCAACTGCCGGACATCGACTCCTTCGCGGGAATGCTGGTGCAGACTGAGCGCTTCGGGACGCCCATCGCCCGTGCCCTGAGCGGCTTCGCCGACAGCATCCGTGTGAAGCGCCGGCAACTGGCCGAAGAGAAGGCGGCAAAGACCACGATTAAGATCATCTTCCCGCTGGTCCTGTTCATCTTTCCCAGCATGTTCATTGTCCTGCTCGGCCCCGCCGTGCTCAGCATCATGCGCGGCATGGCAAGCATGGGCCAGTGACAAGAACCCTCCAACCAGCCAAGAGAGACTCTCCGCTGCGCTGCGGAATGACAAACAGAGAACAGGCAAAGGCGGAGAACTGACAACGGCAAGGGCAACGGCGAAATGCGGGGGGGCCTCCACTGCGGCGGCAAAGTACGCCGCCTTCGGTCGGGATGACGGTTGTTGGGGGTGGTTCGCCTCCGGTCGGGATGAGGGAGGGGGTGGGGGGTGCGGACGAGAACAGGCAAGGGCCAGGGAACAGGGGTTGCGGTTCAGGGTTTGGGCGATTGCGGTACCATTCTGGAGCGCGGTTCTGGCGCGAGGAGATGCGATGCGGATTGCGGTTGGAGTGGGGTTGTTGGCGGCGATGGGCGTGGGGATGATGGCGCAGAGCGCGTCTGCGGCGGGTGTTGGCGTTGCAACCGCGAAGCTCTGCGATGCGCGGGTGTATGGTGCAAAGGCGGACGGGGTGACCAAGGACACCAAGGCGATCCAGGCGGCGGTGGATGCTTGCGCGAGCGCGGGCGGCGGGACAGTACGGCTGAGCGGCGGGACGTTTCTGAGCGGGCCGGTGGTGTTGAAGAGCAATATCACGCTGGAGATTGAGAAGGGCGCTGTGCTGCTGGGCTCTGCCGACCACGACGATTATCCGCAGATCGAGGTCTTCCGCGCGCCAGGACGCCAGTCGCTGGTGAGCGCGGACCACGCCAAGAACATCGCCATCACGGGCGGCGGCGTGATTGACGGCAACGGCGCAAGCTGGTGGGCCGAGGCGCGCGCGACCCCGGGCGCAGGCATTGTAGGCAAGGTTGTGTTCCGGCCGCGGCTGGTGGTCTTCAACTACTGCCAGCATGTTCGCATGGAAGGCGTGACCGTGCAGAACTCGCCGAGTTGGCAGATTGTGCCGTACTACTCGGACGACATTGTGATCCGCAACATCAGGGTGCTTGCGCCCTATCCCTCTCCCAATACCGATGCGATCGATCCGTTCAGCTCCAGCAACATCGTGATCGACCATGTGTATGCCGACACGGGGGACGACCACATTGCGATCAAGAGCGGCGAGATCAACTCGCCGGGGCCGGACGCTCCGAGCAAGAACATCACCATCACGGACTGCACCTTCGACCACGGGCATGGGCTGTCGATCGGCAGCGAGATTGCGGGCGGCGCGCAGAACATCCACGCGGAGCGCATCCACTTCAAGGGCTCGGACCAGGGGATTCGCATCAAGGCAAACCGCGACCGGGGTAACGATGTGTCGAACATTTCTTACAAGGACATCACGATGGAGGACGTGAAGACGGCGATCCTGATTACGGAGTACTACCCACATGCGGCGCCGGAGGGCGCGGTACCGGCTGAGCCGGTGGGGCGGCTGACACCGTTCTTTCACGATATCTTGATCGAGAATATGACGGCGACGGGAAGCGGCACGGCGGGGACGATTGTGGGGCTGCCGGAGTCTCCGGTGCTGGGGCTGACGATGAAGAACGTGCATATTGCGTCGAAAACGGGAATGTCGATCGCCTATGCGACGGTGGCGATGGACGACGTAGTGGTGACGCCAGTGACGGGCGATGCGATGAAGATTGCGCCGACGGCGAAGGTGACGGTGACGGTGAAGAAGTAGTTTTTTTTCTACAAGCAATGAATTGACCAGGTGAGAAGAGTGGCGGCGCGCGCTGGCGGCAGAGCTGCGCGCGGTACTTCGGGCATATTACCTGCGTTTAGTGGGCTGGATTTGTTGCCCGAATCCGCTACAGAGATGTGTGGGAACACAACAAAGACGCAGCCTCCGGCAACCCCTGACGAAGGACAGGGAAACAACGGAGGTGCAGTATGGCATGGCGATGGGGAGTGCGGGCTGGGTGCGCTGTTGCATTGGTCTTCGTAATCCTGGTGACGGAGTGCGGGGTGGCGCAGGAGCCACCGCAGACCGCTCTTCCGCAAACCACAAACGATGCACTGCGTGCGATGTCGCGGCTGGCGGGCGTGATCTTTACCGGGCAGGTGATCGCGGTGCGCCGGATAGAGGGATTGAACGGCGCGACGGGCGTGGTGGAGATTGAGTTCGCGGTGGAGGATGCGGTGCGCGGAGTGAGCGGGAGCGCGTACACGCTGCGCGAGTGGGCGGGGCTGTGGCCGGCCGGCGATGAGCCGTTTCGCGTGGGCCAGCGATACCTGATGCTGCTGCATTCGCCGGGCGCGGCGGGGCTGAGTTCTCCGGTGGGCGGGATGGATGGAGCGATTCCTATACGCGGCACGGGACGGGCGCAGGCGACGGGAGAGGCAGAGACAGGTTCGGCGGGAACGGGCGCTCCGGCAGATGGCCGTGTGGTGGACCTGCGCTGGGTTGCGACGCGAGTGGCGCAGCCGCTGCAGTACAGGATTTCGCCGGTGGTGCATGCAACCGCGCTGTCTGTCCAGGTGCAAGAGGACGCGGCGGAGTCTGCCAGCATCATGCAGAGCGCCAATGGCGGGAGCGCTGGGGCTGCGGCCAACGGCGCGACGCCAGCCACTGCCTTGCAGGGCACGGCGTACACAACGGTGCTGGCGATGCTACGCGGTTGGGAGAAGACCGACGATGCCACGCGCTGAGGGAAAGTTCGAACAGAAACGCGAGCGCTGGACGCTGGCCGCGCGCCATCTGATTGAAGCGTGGCTGCCGATTGTGCGCAGGCTGCTGATGTCGGCGGTGCTGTTGCTGATGGCGGGCGTGGCGCAGGCGAGTGGGCCGCGCTGGGTGACCGGGCCCCCATACTTCACAGCGGCCAGCGGCAATCCGGTGGTGTGGTACACAAGCCAGCCGCACTACTTCACCGATCCCGGCGACCTGAGCGCAACGGTGAACAACGCGGCTGCGAATGCTCTGGTGGCCACGGCTGCCAGAGTGTGGAACGTGCCGACCGCGGCGATGACGGTTGCGTATGGAGGCGCGCTGGCGGAGCATGTGAGCGGTGCGAACGCATATCTGAGCAGCAATGGGCCTGTGTTTCCGGCGGACGTCGAGAGCGCGAACTATGCGGCGATCCAGATTGCGGTGATCTACGACAGCGACGGCTCTGTGACCGACATGCTGCTGGGCGGAGGAGCGAGCAGCCCGGCGGAGTGCCGTCAGAACGCGGTGACGGAGAGCGTGGACTCGATCACTCCGGCGGGGCTGATCCAGCACGCCATCCTGGTGTTGAACGGACGCTGCACGGGAAGCGCGCCGGAGCAGCAGTTGCAGATGCAGTACCAGTTGCAGCGGGCATTCGGGCGGGTGCTGGGGCTGGGCTGGTCGCAGACCAACGACAACGTCTTTACGCGGACTCCGACGCCGACCGCCAACCAGGAGATGCACTGGCCGGTGATGCATCCCATCGACATTGTGTGCGGGACGTACACCTACCAGTGCATGCAGCAGCCTTTTACGCTGCGCGACGACGATGTGGCGTCGATCTCGGGGCTTTATCCGTATGTGATTCTATACAATCCGACGGCCCCTCCGCCCGCTCCGGGGAAGACGTGGAGTTACACGCAGGCCAGCATCATCAGCGGGGCACTGACCTTTCCCACCGGCCAGGGGATGCAAGGGGTGAATGTTGTGTTGCAGCGGCAGCAGGGCGGTTGGGGCATTCCAGAGGCCTGGGCCGACGTCTCCGCCGTGACCGGGTCGGAGTTTGAGAGGAATGCCGGGAACCCGGTGACGGGGGGGGTGAGCGGGATTGCCGCAAGCATGGGATCAAGCAACCTGCAATTGGAGGGGTACTACAAGTTTTCGTGGATTCCGGACATTGATCCGATGGGCGCGCCAAACGGCGGGATGTTCGTTGTGCTTACAACGGAGGCGATCAATCCTTTGTATATCGGGGCGTACTCGGTGGGGCCCTATGTGAGCGGAAACGTGGAGCCTTCTGGCGCACCGATGAGTGAACTTCTCAACCAGAACCCGGCTTTACCGTATATGTACCCTGGGTACTGGTTGCAGTACAACTTTCCGCCGAACGGTGCGGCAAGCAACTGCAACACCAGCGGCGATGGCGAGGAGTCGTCACCGCTGGCGGTTTCCACGGGCGGATGGTGGACTGGAGTTCTGTGCGCGCATGGTCATACGGCGTGGTCGAGCTTCGCCGCGCGGGCGGGGCGGACGGCGACGCTGGAGGTGACGGCGCTCGACGAGAGCGGGCTGGCAACAACGCAGAAGGCGATGCCGCTGATCGGGGTGTGGGCGGCGACCGATCCGACGGGAACGCTGCCCACGGTGGCGGCGACTCCATCGGCATTCAACACGGTCACGCTGGGAATGACGGCAGCCGACGTGGCGACGACGCAGGCGGAGAGATTGCGGTTTGTCATTGCGGATGCGCGCGGCGACGGGCGACCGGACTTCGCCTACCAGGCGCGGGTGCTGTATGCAGACACGATTCAGCCGGCTGTCACAAGCGTCAATGGCGGGCAGATCACAATCAGCGGGATGGGATTTCGCGCGGGCAATGAGGTGACGGTGAACGGCGTGGTGGCGACGGTAGCGAGTTGGACGGCATCCACGATCGTAGCGGTGGCCCCGCCGGAGAGTGCGTTCGCGTCGAATCCTACAGGGCCGGTCGACGTTGCGGTGGTGGATCTTTCGACCGGAGGGAGCAGCGTGATGACGAGCGCGCTGACCTACAGCGCCAGTGTCGCGCCGGATGAGATGACGGTGGTCTCCGCGCCGTCGGGCACGGTGGCGGTGGGAACGGCGGCGGCTGTGCCGTTCGCCGTGCGCGTGTTGCTGGGCGATGGCGTGACGCCGGTGGCGGGAGTTCCTGTCACATTTTCTGCGAGTGGCGCGGCGACGCAGTTCGGCTCATGCTCTGTGCTTCCGTGCATACTGCGGACGGACGCGACTGGGCTGGCTTCGACTGTAGTGATGCCAGCGGCCTACGGAGCGGTGACCGTGCAGGCAGCAGCGGTGGGCGCGGCCCAGACGGCAAGCTTCAATGCGGTTGCGCGCAGCGTGACGATGGTGCAGCCGGAAGAATTTATCGCGGCGGGCGCGACCGTGGCATGGACCCCGCAGGCTACCGTGGTGCAGAATGGCGCGGCGGCAGCGGGCGCGACCGTGACGTGGACGGCCTCGGGTGGGATGACGGTCTCGCCGGGCGTGAGCGTGACGAGCGCGACGGGACTGGCGCAGATTGCGGCGGTTACGGGGCCGCTCGCGGCAGGCGCGCTGGCGACGGGGCAGGCCTGCGCGTGGACGAACGTCTGCGTAAGCTTTACGGCGCAGGGAGTGAGCGCGTCGGCGTGGCGGCTATTGGTGGACAGCGGCACGGGCCAGTCGGTGGCCGTTGCGGGGACCTTCGCGCCGGTGGTGGTGATGGTGACGGACGTGAGCGGCGATCCGGTGGCTGGAGCGCCCGTCGCGGTGCATCAGACGGTGAATGCGGCTGCCGTGCCGTGCCCTGCGCGCGGAAGATGTCCGGCGGCGGCGGTGCTGGCCAGCTCGGTCACGGCAGCAGTCTCGGACGCGAATGGGCTGGTGAGTGTGGTCCCGATGCAGCTTGCGGGCGTGGGCGAGGTGACGAATATCGCGGTGGCAACGGGCACCGAGGGCTTCGCCTCCTTGTCCCTGCAACAGGGGCCGTAGCAACCACTGATTCAAGCCACCCGGACGGTCTCCGCCAGACCGGATGTGCCCGGACGTTATATCTTGGATAAGGAAGCGTTGCGAGGCGGATCTCTGGACGAGGCGTCTGGAGGTTGCGTTCGCGCGAGTGCGTGATGGACGTCGTGTGCGAATGCGCGCGATCGGGCCGCACGCGATTTCCGCCCCAGTGAGCAAGAACGCTCGCCGGGGGCCAGATTTTCACCCCAGCGAGCAAGAACGCTCGCCGGGGGCCCCGAATTGGAGATCAATGCTCAGGATGATGACGAAGAAGATTGCGATGGCAGCGGTGCTGGCTGGGCTGCTGACAAGTATCTGCGCGCAGGCGCAGACCAAGCTGGGGCCGGCCGCGCCCGTCACCTACGACAATAAATATGAGGTGTACGGCGGGCTGAACTTCATGAACTTCATGGCTGGCCAGGAGCTGACCCGGCGCATGGACTTCGGCGGCGGCGAGCTGGAAGGCACCTACTGGGTGACGCCAAAGTGGGGCGCGGCGGCGGAGTATCGCGGCGAGGCGGGCACGACGCCAGTGTTGCCGAACGCAGGGACCTATGGCATTCACCGCCCGCTGGCGTACATGAACATGGTGCTCTTCGGCGCACAGTATCGCTGGATGCAGAACCAGCACGCGGCGCTCGACCTGCATGCGTATGCCGGGCCGTCGTATGGCGTCTTCGATGCAGGAACCGCGGGAGCTGGCCCCGGCGATGTGTACGATGCCACGACGAACGCGCGTCTTGTCGGACTCTACAGCAACCACACCGCTGCGATCTTCGCGCTGGGAGGGAGCGTGGACATGAACCGGTCGAAGAACTGGGCGATCCGGCTCTCGCCGGACCTGATTCTGGATGAATTCGGCTCGGGGACACGCGAGTTCTTCGCCATCTCCGGCGGAGTGGTCTATCGGTTTCCGGTGAAGAAAAAGTAAGCGCGCGGGGCGCGCCAGGGCGGGCAGCATGGAAGCGATGAGAGAGTTATTACGCGGCAGCCTGAGGTCGAGCCTGGGCGGAATGCGCGACGAAGACCGGCTGGCGGCGGCGTGGGCGGTGGCCTGCGGACGCGCGATGGCTGAGCACGGCGCGGTGGTTGGGTACGCGGCGGGCGTGGTGCGGGTCGAGGTCGCCGATTTGATGTGGATGCGGCAGATGATCTCGCTGGGCGGCGTGCTGGAGCACGAGATGGCGCGCATCAGTGGCGTTCCGGTGGCCGCGATACACTTTGAATTGAAGAAAAATTGAGCGACGGCGGTAAAGACAAAAGCAGATTCCTCCGCTGCGCTACGGGATGACAACAATTGGCGCTGCGGAATGACAAGCAAAGGATGGGACGGATGGCTGAGGTTGCGGGCGTAAGTCTGGACGAGGTGCTGCGGGTCGCGGAGTTGTCGAATCTGGACCTGACCGCTGATGAGGTGCCGCGCATGCAGCACGACCTGAACGCGATCCTGGGCCACATCGCGCAGTTGAATGAGCTGGACACTACCGGCGTTCCGGCGATGGCACAGGTTGGGGAGATGCTGGGCGCAGAGATTGAGTCGACCGGCGCACAATTGCGCGCGGATGCCGAGCGTGCGTCGCTGGACCGCGCGGCGGTGATGGATGCGGCACCGGAGAGCGATGGGAGATTCTTCAAGGTCCCCAAGGTGATTGAGAGATAAAGCAGCGAGTTAGCGGGTTAGCTACGGGAGATTGAATTGGGAAGCGCGACGATTCAAGAAGTGCGAGCGGCGATTGCGAGTGGAGAGGCGACGGCGACAGCGATTGCCGAGAAGCACTATGCGAGGATCGCGGCCGAGGACGGGCCGAGCGGAAGAGGGATCAACAGCTTTCTGGCGCGGAGCCGCGAGCGAGCGCTGGCGCAGGCCGCGAAGATTGACGCGATGGCAGCGTCGGGCGACGCGCTGGGGCCGCTGGCTGGCGTTCCCGTGGGAATCAAGGACGTGCTGACGATGAAGGGATCGCCTACGACCGCTGGCTCGCTGATCCTGAAAGGCTACATGCCGCCATACGATGCGACGGCGGTGACTCGGCTGGAGGCGGCGGGCGCGGTGCTGCTGGGCAAGCTGAACTGCGATGAGTTCGCCATGGGCTCGTCCAACGAGAACTCGGCCTACGGGCCGGTGCACAATCCGCGCGCGCTGGACCGCGTGCCGGGTGGATCGAGCGGCGGATCGGCCGCGGCGGTTGCGGCGGGCTTCGTGGTGGCGTCGCTGGGTTCGGACACCGGCGGATCGATCCGTCAGCCGGCGGCGTTCTGCCGAGTGGTCGGTGTGCTGCCGACATATGGGCGCGTCTCGCGCTACGGGCTGATTGCGTTTGCCTCGTCGCTGGACCGCGTGGGGCCGTTCGCCACCAACGTGCGCGATGCGGCCACGATGCTGGGCGTTCTCGCCGGGCAGGATGTGAAGGATGCGACCAGTTCGGACCGGCCCGTGGGAGATTATGTGGGCGCTCTGGAGAAGCCGGTGAAGGGGCTGCGCATCGGCGTCCCGGCAGAGTACTTCGGCGAAGGGCTGGACGCGGAGATTCGCACGGCCATTGAGCGCACGCTGGACGGGCTGAGAGCCGCGGGCTGCGAGGTGAAGACGATTGCGCTGCCGCATACCAAGTACGCGATTCCCACCTACTACGTGATTGCGACGGCGGAGGCCTCGGCGAATCTGTCGCGTTTCGATGGCGTGCGCTTTGGCCTGAGGGCGGAGAGCGCCCACACCCTTTCGGAGATGTTCCGCGAGACGCGCGACCAGGGCTTCGGCGCGGAGGTGAAGCGCAGAATTCTGCTGGGGACCTACGTGCTCTCGGCCGGATACTACGACGCGTACTACCGCAAGGCGCAGCAGGTGCGGACGCTGCTGACGCGCGACTTTCTGGCAGCATTCGCCGAGGTGGACGCCATCGTCGCGCCCATCACTCCGACCCCGCCGTGGAAGCTGGGCGAGAAGACCGCCGACCCGCTGCAGATGTACCTGGAAGACATCTACTCGGTGGCGGCCAGCCTGGCGGGCATCTGCGCCATGAGCGTGCCGTGCGGCGAGACGGCGAGCGGCCTGCCCATCGGCGTGCAGATCATGGGCCGCCACTTC
>Ga0302267_10000516_pt1 | contig 52092 bp, 42 predicted proteins | sample III_Bog_E1_3_FD_194555 | JGI IMG/M metagenome (GOLD analysis project Ga0302267, IMG submission 194555) | Peat permafrost microbial communities from Stordalen Mire near Abisko, Sweden - III_Bog_E1_3 | ecosystem: Environmental > Terrestrial > Soil > Wetlands > Peat | place: Sweden: Abisko...
GGGAGGAGACGCCCCGCGCCAGCCAGAAGAATCCAAATGCCGGATGCTCGATGAGGAAAGGCCTCCGCCGGGGAGCTTGGGTTGGGTCGAGTGCCATTGGGCTCTTGGGAAATCGTTATCGCCGGGCTTTGCGTCAAGACCAAGCGAACCGGGAGAGGTCAAAATCCATGGGCCTTCTGATACTTCGCAGGCTCCGTAATGGGAGGGACACGGGAACGCACAGGCCTATGGCCGCAGCGCTTCGGGATCCCCTCGGCCGTGTGCCCGGCACGGGCGGCGGAGGCATACTGGGTTCAGGCATGCTCACCGAGGCGCACCCAACGCGCTTTCGCCTAAATTGCGAACCCGTTTCGGATTCGCGGCTTAGAAAGTCGGTCTGCAAACGGCATTTACGGTCCCTTAACCTCGGGAAGGATGCCCTGCCCGTGGATCCCCGTGGGCGCGGCCGACTTCACGCTCGCCTTGGTCCGCAATCACGAGCTTAAACCTTGCCTAGATGGCGAAGGAAACCCCCGCCCGCCCCGCACTTGACCTCGCCAGCACCTGCCCTTGCGGCAGCGGACGCGCCTATGGCGCCTGCTGCGAACCGGTCCTGAGCCTGAGCCGCGTCGCGGCGACGGCCGAGGAGCTGATGCGGGCGCGCTACACGGCTCATGTGGTGGGCAACCAGCTTTTCCTTCACAATTCCTACGACGGCACCGCGAAGCTGCCGTTTGTTCCGGACGAGGTGGCTCCGACGGAACACTGGACGCGCCTTGTCGTCCACGAGCACGCGCCAGGGCGCACGCCGGACATCGCCTACGTCGATTTCTCGGCGTATTACACTCAGGACGGGGGCGAAGGCGTCCTCCACGAAAAGGCGGAATTTAAAAGGCGAGACGGCCGGTGGATCTACACAAAGGCGGTCCGGCTTGGACCCGCCCCGGTGCGCTCCGCCGGACCGAAGCCCGGACGCAACGACCCGTGCCCATGCGGCAGCGGCAAGAAATACAAGCACTGCTGTTTGGGCGTGAAAAGCGCTTGAGGTTTCACGGCGGAGCCGGCGGGAGAGCTGCAGCGGCCGGTTCCCGCAGGTAATGCCTGTCGATGGGATTGCTGGGGCAACCCACCCGGGGAATCAGTAGATTTCCGGCACGATCATCTCGGGACGCACCGGCTCGCGCCGATAATCCGGGTGGTGCACGCGAGGCGGCAGGACAACGGGCTCGTGCAGCACCTCGGTGTATTGGATCAACGAGAGAAGATGGCTGATGCAGTTGAGCCGGGCCTTTTTCTTGTCCGCCCCCTGGACAACCCACCAACGCGCCTCGGGGATGTGCGTGCGCTCGAACATGACCTCCTTGGCCTTGGTGTACTGCTCCCACCGGCGGCGGGACTCCAGGTCCATGGGGCTCAGCTTCCACTGCTTCAAGGGGTCATTGATGCGGCATCGGAACCGGAATTCCTGCTCCTCGTCGGGGATAGAGAACCAATACTTCACCAGCTGGATCCCCGAGCGGACGAGCATCTTCTCGAATTCGGGGACGGTGCGGAAAAACTCCTCATATTCGCCCTCAGTGCAGAATCCCATGACCTTCTCCACGCCGGCGCGGTTGTACCAGCTGCGGTCAAAGAGCACCATCTCCCCGGCTGCCGGCAGATGGGCGATGTAGCGCTGGAAATACCACTGGGTTTTCTCGCGGCTTGACGGCGCGGGAAGAGCCACCACCCGGGCCACGCGGGGATTGAGCCTCTGGGTGATGCGCTTGATGACGCCCCCCTTGCCCGCAGCGTCCCGCCCCTCGAACACGATCACCATCCTATGCCCGGTCTCGACGACCCAGTCGTGCATCTTGACCAGCTCGCCCTGCAGGCGGAAGAGCTCCTTGAAGTAGCGGTTGCGCGCCTCGCTGCTCGAGTCCGCCTCAACCGGGCGTGCGGCCTTGTCGGGAAGGACGTGCTCCCAGTCCTCGCGCTCCATCTCAAGCTCCTCGTCGTAGTCGTCGATCAGCTCCTGATGGACCCGCTTGATGAATTGCTCGTCGGGATCTTTGAAATTCTTGGGCGTTTGCTTCGACATCGTGTGGGGCCAAAGTAGGGCGGGTGGCAATTCCGCGCAAGTGCAAGCCCTTGGAGGGGACCGGGGTGCGGGAAGGTTTCACGCTCCTGTAACAATCCGGTTTGCACGGCCTAGCATTGTGCTTGCTGATCAGCGATTTCCCTAAGTGGCGGGCGCGGCGAGCCGATAGGATACCCAAGGTCATGACCCTTCCGTTTGTCCGTGAAATCCTCCTGCATGTGGCAAAGACGTTGCCTGCTGCGCCCCAGCTTCTTGCCAAACTGGGCAGGCTCAGGCTTGAACCCGATGCGGACCTGAGCGAGGCGACATCGATCCTGAAGGTGGACGCGGCCCTCACTTCCCGAATCCTGCGTATTGCGAACAGTTCGGCCTACAGCTCCGGCTCCCCTTACGCCTCGCTTGAGCAGGCCCTTGCCCGGGTCGGCTTCGTCGAGATTTACCGGATAGCGGGCATCGCTGCGGTGGCGCAGATGGCGAACCTAGGCCTGCGCACCTACGGGATCTCGGGCGTTCAGCTCCGGGAGAACTCGCTTCTCACCGCCCTTGTCATGGAGCGGCTTGCTACGGGCACCTCGATCGACCCCCAGGAGGCGTATTCGGCGGGACTGCTTCGATCGACCGGAAAGGTGGCTTTGGATGGCCTGAAGCGGGATTCCCAGTACGCGGGTACCTATGAAGCCTCGTTGGGCGGGGACCTGGTTGATTGGGAAGAATCGCGGGCGGGGATCACCAACTGCGCTGCGGGAGCGTTTGTGCTCACCGAGTGGCGCTTTCCCTCTGCGATGGTGTCGGCTATCGGACACCATTACCTTCCGGCGCATTGCCCTGCGGACAAGGAACTCACCCATATGCTTAACCTGGCAGCGGGCGCTGCCGACCGCCTCGGCTTGGGACTGCCCGGCGAACTGCCGTATCTCGGAGTGACGGACGAAAAACTCCTCGCGGCGGGCGTGGAGGCGGACCGGCTTGGGGAGGCGTCGGAGGAGGCCTTTGCGCAGTTTGGCCTCGTGCGCTCAAGCCTGAGCTAAATCCGGCGCATCGGTGCCGCCCATGCGAGGGCCATGGCCACGCCTGGCAGGATTCCTCGAATCAAATTCATGGGCGTGCCGGAGATCGGAAATTGGGGGTGCCGGGGCGGTCGAATCAGGCTAGCACAATCCAGTTGGATCACGACTCAAGGATCTCGTTGGGACGTGGACATTCCCAAGACCCATTTCAATTGCGGCGGCCTTTGAATCGTGCAAGGATTCGGGCAGCCCCCGGACCGCTGCGGCCGGGCGCAATTGCGCCAGCAGCGTCCCCTCCCTTTTATGCAAAAAGCACCCTTCTCCATGCAGCCTTGGATAGACCTCCAGCAGGTTCGGGGCCGGGCCCCGCTCATCCACAACATCACCAACTACGTCGTGATGAACAGCACGGCGAACGCGCTGCTTGCCGTCGGGGCCTCACCGGTGATGGCCCACGCTATCGAGGAGCTTGACGAGATGGTCGCGATCGCCAGCGCCCTGGTGATCAACATCGGGACGCTGAGCGAGCACTGGGTCGAGTCGATGTCGAGGGCTGGCCGAGCGGCGAGGCGCAGGGGCATACCCATTGTACTGGACCCTGTCGGCAGCGGGGCGACGCGCATGAGAACCACGGTGGCCTTGCGCCTCATTGACGAGGCGCAGCCGACCGTCATCCGCGGGAACGCTTCAGAGATCCGATCGCTGGTGCTCGGCGAGAAGGAAACCCGGGGCGTCGACAGCACGCGCACCTCCGAGGAATCGGTGGATGCCGCACGCAGTCTTGCAAAGCAGGCCCGCTGCGTGGTCACGGTAAGCGGCGCAACCGACGTGATTGTGGATTCCGAGCGCGTGGTCCGGGTTCACAACGGTAATCCCCTCATGACGCGGGTGACCGGCATGGGATGCACGGCCACGGCGGTGACTGCGGCCTTCGCCGCCGTGAACGCCGATGCCCTGCAGGCGGCGGCCCATGCAATGGCCGTCGTCGGCATCGCCGGAGAGATCGCCGCGGAGCGCTCGGCGGGGCCAGGAAGCCTTCAGGTTAATTTCCTCGATGTTCTCTATGGACTGACCGAGCCCGAGATGAGGAAGCGCCTCAGGTCGGAAGGGCCCTAAGCGCCGCGGGAGTTGACATCCTCCCTGCCCTAAAGGGCAGGGATTCCTGCTAAGCGGCGGAGGAGCCGACGCTTGCGGGCAGGTTCGCGTTTCACGGGCACCCATGTGCCTCCGCGCGCAGTCACCGCCAGTCCGGCGGCCAAGATGTTGGTAGCGGCCACGGTATCGGCGTGGCCGGAGTGCCCGCAGGCGACGCACTGGAAGCGGTCGCGGGTCGGGCGGTTCTCGGGGCAGACGTGCCCGCATTGGGGGCAGGTCTGCGAGGTGTAGGCCGCAGGCACCTTCACTAGGTCTCCGCCAAGCCAGCCGAGCTTGTAGCTCAGCTGGCGGACGGTTTCGGCATGGCCCTGCTCCAAGAGCGAGCGGTTGAGCCGAGCCTTGGCTGCCACGTTCCTGCCGGGGGCTTCGACCGTGCCCCCGGGCAGAGCGGGTGAGGGAGGCTAACGCCAGTTTTTCGACGACTATCCGGCCGTGGTTTTGGGCCAGTTCTGTCGTCATCTTGTGGCGGGCATCGTTCACCCGGTTGCTGATCTTACGTCTAAAGACCAGGAGCCTGCGTTTGGCCATCAGGTGTCGGTGCGAGCCCATCTCACAGCGGGAGACCCTCCGGGCCAGCACCGGAACATGCGGGTTAGGAAACCGGGGACTCCAGATATGCCTGTTCGGGACGAGGCATGAGCGCATATATATTTGCAGGTGAAGGGCCTGGATCAAATCCAGGCCGTCGGGCGCACGGAATCCCCCTTATCGATAATATTTTGGGGTAAAGATCCCCACAGGGATGCCGAATAACCGGAGCAGCGTCCCAAAGCCAAAGGCATTGCCATGACCCCGAAGAACCAAAACCACCTCAGTCTCCGGACCAAGTTCATCATGGTTTCGTGCATCGTGTGCGCTGGCCTACTTGCCATGGCAATGATGGGGTGGGTCAGCGTCTCACGGCTATCGGCGGTGACGCTTGCGCAGCAAGCCGAGGGGCGGCTGATTGTCCAATCCGTGGACCTGGCCCGTAGCGCGCAGGTTAATTTCAAGAAGGAAGTCCAGGAATGGAAGGACACCCTCCTGCGGGGCAACGACCCCGAGAGTTTTGCAAAGTACCGCAAGGCCTTTGACGAGGAGGAAGCGGCCACGCAGGGCAACCTGCACGAGCTCGCCGGGGTCATGCGCCAGCTCGGGATCCCGTCCGACAAGGTTGCCGGGGCCCTTGAGGAGCACGAGGCGCTCGGACGCAAGTATCGGACCGCGCTCGAGCAGTTCGATCCCGCCAAGGAAAACAGCGGCAAGGTGGTCGACAAGCTTGTCAAGGGAATCGATAGGCCGGCGACCAACGCCATCGACGTGATTGTCCATGACATCCAGGTGTCCGCCGACGAGCGCGCCCAGCAGAACGCAGCGACCGTTAACGTGATCGTGGCTCGCACTCGCAGCTCCCTCATCTATGGCGGGCTCGGCGCGGCGTCCGTCATCCTTTGCGCCCTCGTTGCGTTCATGCGCAGCATGCCAAGGCCCTTCCGCGCCATCGCGGACGAACTTCAGGCGGCGGCGGACCACGTGACTTCAGCAGCGGAACACGTCTCCGCGGCCAGCCAATCCCTCGCACAGGGAGCCAGCGAACAGGCCGCCTCGCTTGAGGAGACCGGTGCCTCGCTGGAGGAAATGTCGAGCATGGCCAAGCGCAATGCCGAGTCCTCGGGCCAGGTGAACGCCCTGATGACCACCGACGCGGGGAACAATCTGAGGCAGATCAACGAGAGCATGGCCGCCATGGAGAAGACGGTCACGGAGGCGAGCCAGGCGAGCCAGGAGACGGCAAAGATCGTGAAGACGATCGACGAGATCGCCTTCCAGACGAATATCCTGGCGCTGAACGCCGCGGTCGAGGCTGCCAGGGCCGGAGAAGCCGGGATGGGGTTTGCGGTCGTGGCCGAAGAGGTCCGCAACCTCGCCCAGCGCAGCGCGACCGCCGCCAAGGAAACCCAGCAGTTGATCGAGCGGTCGTCGGCCAAGACGAGCGACACACTCAAGCTCTATGCGGAGGTCTCCAAGCTCATCGCGCAGAACTCGTCCATCGTGGGTCGGGTCACCAAGCTCGCGGCCGAGGTCGCCTCGGCCTCGGATGAGCAGAGCCAGGGGGTGGGCCAGCTGAACACGGCCGTGGCGCAAATTGACGCGATCACGCAGTCGAATGCTTCCAGCGCCGAGGAAACTGCCGCGGCGGCGGAGGAGTTGAACGCCCAGGCGCATTCCCTCCGCTCGTCGGTCATCCTCCTGCAGTCCCTTGTGGGCGCGAGCGCCGGAAAAACGCGCCCAGCGGTGCCCGTGGGAAAGGGCCAGCCTACGTCCTCGAAATCGGGCGCCGTGGCGCTGTCGAAGGCGGCAAGAGCCGGGACGGCTCCCGTGAAACCCATCCTTGGCAGCAGCAATGGCCGGATGATCTCGCGGAATGCGGCGGGCACGAATACCGACGATTTCTTCGCCGACGCGAACTAGAAGGCGGGGGGCGCCAACCCGTAATTCTTGGGTTGGCTTTCACGCGGACCTACCAAGGATCCGCAGGCGAGACTATCCGGATCCTTCACCTTGGATCTGGCCTCGCTTGTTCCAGCCTTCCCTCCCCATGCCGCCCGTCACTGCCGCAGAACTGCCCGCCCTCTATAAAGATCCCTCGGCCACGGTGGAAGCCCGTGTAGAGGACCTCATGAAACGGATGACTATTGAGGAGAAGATCGGGCAGATCACGGGTGTCTGGGTGCAGATCGAGGACCAGCAGAAGACCGGCCTAGGAGACACCGACTATTTCAGGACGCTCATGCCGCACGGCGTCGGCTCCGTGGGTCCGACACAGACCCTCGAGGTCGAGAAGGACGTCGATTTCCGCAACCGGATGCAAAGATTCCTGATGGAGGAAACACGGCTGGCGATACCCGCGATGTTCCATGACGAGGGGTGCCACGGCCTCGTGAAGCCGGGCTCCTCCAGCTTCCCGAACCCGCTCGGCCTGGCGTGCGCGTGGGACCCCGAGCTTACGGAGAGGATCTACACCGTTGTCGCCCTGCAAATGCGCAGCCGCGGGGCGCAGCACGCTCTCACACCCGTGGTCGATGTGGCGAGGGACCCGCGATGGGGACGGTTCGACGAGACGATGGGGGAGGACCCCTACCTGAACGCCCGCCTGGGAGCTGCCATGGTGCGGGGGCTCCAGGGATCCTCCGACGGGACGGTCGATGAGCACCATGTGCTCGCGACCCTGAAGCATTTCACCGGGCACGGCACGCCCGAGGGTGGCCTGAACCGGAGCCCGAGCATCGCCAGCCCCCGGACCCTGCGCGAGGTGGACCTGGTCCCCTTCAGCTACATCATAAAGGCGGCCCATCCCGCTACGGTGATGCCCTCGTACAACGAGGTGGACGGAGTTCCTTTGCACGCGAATCGCGGGCTCCTCAATGATGTGCTCCGCGTGGAGTTTGGATTCAGGGGGCTCATTGTTTCCGATTACGAGGGAATACGGCTCCTTAAGGAGGGCCACCATGTCGCGGGCTCGCTCGGCGACGCTGGAGTCCTTGCCCTGCGTGCCGGGGTGCAGATAGAGCTCCCGCAGGCGGTTTCCTATCCCTTCCTCAAGGAGGCCCTGAGCGAGGGCAAGGTCACACGGGCGCAGATCGACTCCGCGGTGGCCCCGATCCTGGGGTGGAAGTTCCGCCTCGGCCTTTTTGAGCATCCCTACGCAGACGCTGCCAAGGCGAAGGCTGCGGTCCTTGCTCCCGGCACCCGGGAGCTGGCCCTCCAGGCAGCGCGCGAGTCGATCGTGCTCCTAAAGAACGACGGCGTGCTGCCGCTTTCGCGGAAGGCCGTGGAGACCATCGCCGTCATAGGCCCCAATGCCGACGTGGTCCGCCTCGGGAGCTATTCGGGCACCCCGCTTCGCGAGGTCTCCCTGCTCGACGGGGTGCGGGCGAGGGCGGCCGGGCGGGTGAAGGTGACCTTTGCCCCAGGATGCATCTTCGACAAGAAGGACACCAAGAACGCCTTTTATGGATGGAAGTTCGAGAACCCGGTCATAGCCACCGATGAGGAGAACCGGCAGCTTGTGGCGGATGCGCGGAAGGTCGCTGCGGAGGCCGACGTGGTCATCCTCGCCATTGGCGAGAACGAGGCGACCAACCGAGAGGCCTGGTCGCCCGAGCACCTCGGCGACTCGGCCACGCTCGAGCTGCGCGGCTCCCAGCGCATGCTGGCCGAGGCGGTCCTTTCAACGGGCAAGCCCGTCGTGGTTTACCTGAGCAACGCCCGGCCGCTTGAAATCGGGTTCCTAAAGGAGAAGGCCCACGCGATCATCGAGGGTTGGTACATGGGGGAAGAGACGGGCACGGCGGCAGCCGAGATACTCTTTGGGGACGTCTCGCCCTCGGGCAAATTGACGGCCTCATTCCCCGTGTCGACGGGCCAGATTCCTGCGTACTACAGCAAGAAGCCCTACGCGGGACCCTTCGCCTACCAGTTCTCCGACAATGCGCCGCTGTGGCCTTTCGGCTACGGGCTGAGCTACACGACCTTCCGGTACGAGAATGTGCGCCTGAGGGAGGGCAAGATCGTCGCCGGCGCCTCGACGGAGGCCTCGGTCGATGTGGTCAACACCGGCACGCGCGAGGCGGATGAGATTGTGCAGATGTACGTGCACCAAGACGTGAGCTCGGTCACGCGGGCGGTCAAGGAGCTGAAGGGATTCAAGAGGATCCACCTCAAGCCCGGCGAACGCTCCACCGTTACCTTCCCGGTTGCCCCCGAGGCGCTCGCCCTCTGGGACATCGACATGAAGTTCACGGTGGAACCCGGCGCATTCGAGATCTTCATTGGGCCTTCCTCTGCCGAGGGGGTTTCGGCAACTCTGACCGTCACTAATTCCTGAACGCCCTTCCAAACGCTTTCTCGCGGCGCAGGCTCCGGGGCATTGGCCGGGTCGTGATACCGGGCGGGGGGGATGCACAGGTGCATCCCTCCCTGGGTCTGAACCCCGCGGAAGCAATCCTTGTCACCCCGGGCCCCAAGGGGCACCTTTCCCTCGGATGACCACCGATCAGTCGGCTCCCGTGCGGTTGGGTCAAGGATCGGCACCTGTGTCTCCTGGGGTATCCTGGAGCAGGGACGAGTTGTGCTGGATCGCGCTGCTTTGTGTAGGCCCCCTGGTGGAGCTTGCGTCGTATTTTCTGTATCCAAGCGGCTGGGGCCGCCTCTACTTCATCAATGCAGCCCAGACGCTGGCCTCCTTGGTCTGCTGGCTTCAGGTGCGTAGGCTGGCGCGGCCGGGGATCGGGGAGCACGCGCCCTCGCCTTTCTGGCAGGCCATGTCCTGGGGGACGCTCGCGTGGTTTTTCGGGAACCTGACGTTCATGGTCCTGGAACTCTGCCTCTCGGTCGAGCGGTACCCGGGCTGGCCGGACCTTTTCTTTGTTCCGGCCTACCTCGCAATGTTCGTGGCGTTTTTCCGGATTCCCCATCCGCGCGCCCGGGACTCGGCCCTCGTTAACAACCTATTTGAAGCCGCGGGCCTGCTCCTGGCGACGCTCCTGGTCGGCTGGCAGTTCCGCCTTCACGAGGCCGTGCTCGTGTTCCTGCGCGGGCCGAGCGTGACCACGGGATTCGTTCTGGTCTACCCCGTCTTTGATGTGATGCTGCTGTGGATGCTCAGCCTTAGGGCGCGCAACCAGGAGCGTTCGGGCTTCGGGGTGAGCACCTTCGTGTGGCTCATCAGCGGGTTGTTCGCCCTGATCATGGCCGACTTCTCGATGCCCGACATCCTGGTCAAGACCCCGCTGCCGGCGGGCGGGAGCCTTTCGGACATGGGATGGGGTTTTTTCAGCGCCATGTGGGGACTTGCCGCCGTGCAGCAGCATCGCCGCAGGCGCATGTCGCCCGTTGCCGACAGCCGCCAGCCCTTCGCCTCGCGCGAGGTCATGCTTTTGCTGGTGAACTCGAGCTGGGTGCTCGGCATGGTCGTCCTGCTCCTTTTCGGGATCTTCACCGGGGGCTCGGGCCGGCAACCCCAGGTGCTTGCGGTCGGCGTCGTCGCCGTCCTGGCCCTCGTCATTATCCGCCAGATCAGGGAGTCCCTGAACAACGAGAGGCTCAACCTGCTTGTTGCCGAGCTTGAGGTGAGCCGCGGCCAGTTCCGCCAGCTCTTCCAGCTTTTTCCGGACGCAGCGCTCCTCAGCCAGCTTGATGACGGGGTGTTCGTCGAGGTGAACGAGGGGTTCACGCGCCTCTACGGCTACGCCTATGACGAGGTCGTTGGGCAGAGCGGGCTCGACATGGGGCTTTGGGCGGATCCCTCCGCGCGGCCCGCCTTCGTTGAGGAGCTCCGGCGCAGCGGCCGCGTGAGCCAGCACGAGGGCAAAGCCCGGAACAAGAACGGCGGGATTGTCCCCGTGGAGATGAGCGCTCGGCTGGTGGAGTTTGGAGGCCGCCAGTACCTGCTAAACCTGGTGCGCGACCTGAGTGAGAAGAAGGCCGCCGAGGAGCTCCTGCGGCGCAACGAGATTGAGCTGCGCCGAGCCCAGAAACTTGAGGCCATAGGCGGCCTCGCGGGCGGGATCGCCCATGACCTGAACAACATGCTGACCCCGATCATGGGCGGCACCGAGCTGACCCTTTTGAACCTGCCGGAGGAGCACAAGGCCCGACCCGACCTCGAGATCGTCCTGGAGGCCAGCAGGAGGGCCCGTGCGCTGGTCAGGCAGATCCTCACCTTCTCGCGCCGCACGGAGACCCAGGCCCAGGTGGTGGACCCGGGGCCCGTCATCGAGGAAGTCTTGGGGCAGATCCGCCGCCAGCTCCCCCAGACGGTGCGCCTCAATCATGTGCGCCGGGCGCCCCCTTCCATTATCGGCGACGCGACGCAGCTGCACCAGGTCGTGCTCAACCTGTGCACGAATGCGGTGCATGCCCTGAAGGGAATGCAGAATGGGACCGTCGAGGTGATCGAGGAGAGCTTCCTGGCCGTCCTCGCACCGGATTCGAACCAGGGGGATTTCCGCCCAGGCCTCTACATGCACCTCTCGGTGCGCGACACCGGATGTGGCATGACGGCGGCGGTTCTTGAGCGAATCTTCGAACCATTCTACACGACCCGGAGGGCGGGCGAGGGCACGGGCCTCGGCCTCGCCGTCGTTCATGGCATCGTTCGCCAGCACGCCGGAGTGCTTAAGGTTTATTCGTCTCCCGGCGAGGGAAGCATCTTCCACGTCTTTCTGCCAGCCGCCTCGGTCGCCCCCGCGGCCCCTGCCCGGGCGGACGGAACGAACCTGTCAGCTGGATCCGGTCAGGAGGTGGTGTGCATCGATGACGACTCGCTGGTTCTGGATATCCTCACCAACCTCGTAAAGCGCCTCGGATACCGGGTGAGGGCCTTTGGCCAGCCTGCACTGGCGGAGGCGTTCCTCTCCGGTCCGGACTCGGCAAGCACGGCGGCCGTGATCTGCGATTTCGCCATGCCCGGATTGGACGGCATCACGCTCGCCCAGCGGGTGGGCCGTCGGCGCAGCTACATCCCGTGGATCCTGCTCTCGGGCTACCTTTCCGAGGAGACCCTGCTGCGGGCTCGGGCAGCCGGTTTGGAGTTTTTTATCGATAAGCCGCCGTCGATTGAGCAGATCGCGCGGACCCTGCAAAGGGTGATTGCCAACGCCTCGTCACCGGCACCCGGCGGACCGGACGCCCGCCCGGTTGGGTCGGGGCAGGATGCGACGGGGCCTGAATAGCCCTTGGGGACCTTCGCGCAGAGTCCAATTCGACTTGTGATGCCCTCGGTATCGGGATACGAATGCGCCGCCCTAATCTCATGAACAAATCACACCTGCTTCTCCTGCGCTCCTCAACGATTGCCCTCGGATGCGCATTTGGCCTCGCGCTTTTCCTCGCCCCTGCAGCCAGGGCCGACGCCCCGGCGATGCAGCCGATGGCCGACAAGGCCGCAGCCCTTCCCGTGACGGCCACCTTCGAAAAGGTGACGGCAGACGGCGTGAACGGCTACGCACTCAATCTGAAGAACGTTTCCAGCGACACGCTCAAGCTGAACGTGACGATCACGCCGAGCGTGGTCTTCCATGCCGACGCCAAGGTCAAGACCCTCCCGGCCTACGTCCTTGAGGCCGGCCAAGTTTGGACCATCAAGGACCTGGTTGCCGGTGACAAGCTGAGCATTTCGGCCGACGGCTTCAGCAAGCTGGACCTCACGGTCCCCTGATCACACGACCCCCGCCGCGCGACCGGGCCCGGGCGACCAAGTCCCGGCATGTATTCTTTTGGGGGAGGGGATGCCCCCCTTTTTTTGGCGCCGTGACTTAGGGGCCGTTCGCCAGAACCTCGTCCAGCTGAAGCGTTGCCGCCTCGAAGTCTGCCTTCGCGACACTGAACTGGGTCTCGGATACGAAACCATCCGGGACGAAGCTCGACTGCTTGTACCAGTGGTCGATGGTGTCCTGATCCCGCCGGATCCTGTCCCGGAGCCCTGAGCACGTCTGGTTGTAGGAGAGCACGGCCTGGGCTTCCTGCATGGGGGTGCGCTCGAGCTTGGCCCTTGCCGCGGGTGGGGGAGTCGGTGCAGGGGAGGGTGCCACGTCTGCGGGTCCCGGTGCGATCTCGTCCTTGACGGCCCTCGACTGGTAGTAGTCCTGGAACTGCGGCGGCAGCTTCTTGAAGCTGACCTTAACCAGACCCTGATCGCAAAAGAACACGATACCGGAATCGTGGACTTCCTTCACCCTGGCGTGGGTGAGGGGATGCTCCCCAGTGACCGGGATGAGCGCCATATCGGGTGGCTGCGGGGCCTCGGTGGAGGGCTCCGGCGTAGGCGTTATCGACGCTTTTTGGCGGACCGCAATGACTTGGGAGGGGGGCCTATCCTCGTAATACTGCACGGCCTCGTAGGCGGCGATGCCTAGGATGAACAGGATGAGGATGGACTTCACGGAGCGATGCGCGGGGGAATTGCCGCTTGATCGTGGGTCTCCTCGGTGGCTCCGCAAGCGTTGTCGGGCGCCCTTGGGTCAGCAGATCTACCCATCTGCAAAGGACCACCCCGGGCCACGGACGTTAGCGCGCCCGGGATTTAAGCCTCGATGCCGCGAGCGTGTACCATCTGCGCTCGGTTCTGCGCCATGCCGGGCCCGCCCTCCGGTGACGGTCCACGATCTCCTTCCACAGGCGTCCAGCCTCCTCGGGGCGGCCGGTCTTGTCATAAAGGGAGGCCAATCCGGCATGCGGCGCCTCCCCGATGTAGCTGCCCTCGAGACTCAGGTAGGCCGCCTCCGCCTCGGCGTCGCGCCCGAGCCCCGAGAGGGCGTCGCCCATCAGCAGCCTGAGCTCGAGGCCGAGCATCTTGTTTCCCGTAAGGTCGACTTTCTTGAGGATCTCGTAGGCCTCCGCAAAATGTCCCAGGGCCAGCGTATACCGGGCGACCTCGGTCAGCGTTCGGGGATCGTTCTTGAAGATCCCGGTTAAGCTGGCCGCCCCCACATCGTGAGCCTCCTGGAACTCACCGGCTTCGAACAGGGCCTCCGCCAGGTTCATGCGGTTCACCACGGTCTCGCTCTCCTCAAGTCGTTTCCTAAGCTCCGCGATTCGCCACTTCCTGGGCTTGAGCGCGCGCAGGAAGCCGCGCGGGCTTCGGATTCCGGGCATCACCTCGACGAGGACGTAGGCCAGGCCCCCCAATCCGGGCACCATGATCAGGACCCAGATCCACCAATAGGGGCGGCCCGTGCGAATCGCATGGACGATCAGTCCAAGCTGCATCAGCCAAATCACCGGGCCCCATGAGGCGCCGGACGGGAAGATGCTGGCCAAGAGGGTCATACGGGGGGTGATCACTAGCATCTGCGGGGAGCGCTGTCCATAGCCCTCGGGAACGCGGCGTCGCAGTCGCGGAGCGCAAACCGGGCGCTATTACTCCTCACGTGCCGGCTTTTGGGGCGGCTTGTTTTCGGGTCAAAAATTCCAGGTCAAAAATTAGCAGGCCGCCGAAGTTTGCCACAGGACTGTAGTCCTCGGCGAGTTCGCGCAGTATGGCGTGCCGTTGCACAAGTTTGTTCACGACCGGGTTTCGCACGGAGAAGGTCACGAACCTCACCCGGTTTGCCCGAAGGCGCTTCACCGCCTCGTCCACTGAAAGCGACGGATCAAAAGCGGGTGCGAACCTCGGGCTCTCCAGCGGGGTGGGATGCCCCCCGAGGGAGGTGACGGTGACGAAAGGCTGCGGATTATCGACGACGATGTAGCGGTCGGCAGCGACGTTCACGAGGATGGGCCACGGATCCCTCCCCTTGCGGGGAATGCTCTGCTCGCGAAACATCCTCCACTCCGAGAATGAAAGCGTCCATGGCGTCGTCGTGGGATCGTCAGGCAAAAGCCACGAACGTCGGGCTGCGTCCACGGAAAGCAACGCGATCAGGACCGCGAGCGCCCGTTGGACCCAGGGCTTAAGGCTCCCGATCCAGCCCGACGCGACCGAGCCCAGGGCCAACGCCGGGAGGAGGACGCGCATGGAATAGGTCCAGCCCCCTGCGGTCTGCGGCATCGACCAGACCCAGAGGCCGCTCACGAGGGCAATCGCAGCCAGTAGTCCAAGGCCCTTTCGCCTGAGCACGCACAGCCCGATTAGCCCCAGGACACCCACCGCTCCCATCGTTGCCAGGAGGGCCGACGGGACAGTCGATAGGGGGACGGGAGCGGTGCGGAAACCCCAGAAGTTTGCGATGTCGGCCATAACCTCCACGTGGATCGGGTTTGTGGGAAAGATCGAACCCATCGCGGGGAAGACCGGATTTCCCGTCCGTACCCAATTCCGAACGTACCAGGGCGCGGCCACCAGGACAGCGGGCAACAGGAACCGGACCACCGAGCGGCCCCGGCGCCGGACGCACAGGAGCGCGGTGCCAAGGATGACGAAGTACAGCCCGTATTCCCGGCTGATCGCTCCCACGCCGGCGGCGACCCCGGCCCACGGCACCCGGGAATCGCCCTCCGTCGTTCCCGCTTTCGGAAGCTCAAGGAAGTAGACCATGGCAAGGAGCGCGATGGCCGTTAGCCCCGTCTCCTGCTCAATCGCGAGGCCCCACAGGAGAAGGGTGCAGCTTCCCATGGCCGCCAGTGCCGGCCAGCCGCTGCCCCAAAGGTCGCGCGCGAAACGGTACGTCAACGCAGCCAGCAGCAGGAACTCCGCGACGGCCCTGAGAGTGATCAGGCCGGGCGCGGTCGATCCGGCAACCGCATAGATCAGGAAATTGAGGAACGGCGCCAGCGGCGGGATCCCGTCGCACCAGGCGTAGTGGTCGAAATCCGACATGCTGACGGGCGGGTAAGAGGCCAGCGTGTGTCGCGCGAGGATGAGGCGTGCGAGGAAGTCCCAGCGGAATTTGTTGTCAAAGCCCGAAAGGGGCTCGACCAGCGCGCGGGCCGTGATGGAGGTCAGCGCGAGGACCGGTGGAATCAGCCAAGCCCACTGCGATCCGGACGGCATTGGGGGTCCCGTCCAACGGGGTGCGAGGGACACGCCCCTCCGCCTCGCCCAGAAAGCGATCGCCGCGGAAAGCGCCGAGACGGCGCATCCGACGGTAAAGAGGTCAATCGGCAGCCCAAAGCTGTCCAGCAGAAGGATCAGGTTAAATACCAGCGCCGCGGAGCCGAGAAAGGCGGTGACCGCCGCAAGGGGCGTCCTGAAGATCCGACCGAGGAGCCATCCCGGAAGCAGAAAAATCGCAACCGAGGGGACTGCGAGTCCAAGACGAACGAGATGGATTTCGGTTGGAATGGGTACGGATCGGGGCGCTCCGCAAAATCTGGAGCCTCCCCCAACGGTCGGGCAACGCCAATCTGCCCCTCCACGGTAGGGCGCGAGGCCCGTTGGCCTACTGCGCGCAGTCTCGCAGGCAGCAGTCGATCCTGGTGATATGCGACGTGATCCACTCCACCGACTCTCGCTGGACATCGAGCATGAGCGAAACGGGGGTACCCCTGTAGGTCAGGAGCTCAAGCCAGCCGTCCAGCTTCTCCGAGAATTCGCGATGGGCCTTGCAATTTGCACCGTGCGCAGGGCAGTTGACCTTGACCATGTGGGCTTCCTCGCGCGCAAAATGGAAGTGTGCGTACTTCTGAAGGATCTTGATAAGCTCGACGATCTGTTCTCGGCCAGCCCCGGCCTGGACGGCCTCCTTAAGGCCGGAAAGTTGATGGAGGAGCTCGCGATGCTCCGCGTCCACGTCTGGGTGTCCCGTAACCAAGCTTTCATTCCATGTCGTCATCTGCTCTTGGGAGGTTAGGGAACTGGGGTGGGGTGGGGGCGGCCCAAGCTGCGATCGGCTAGCTTAGGCCCATCTATTGGGTTCAAATTTGTATCAGCACGCGTGAAGGCGCGCTGCGCAGATCTTGGCCGATAATGCCCATTACCTGCCAATCGGCACAATCCGAGCAATGTGGAGCATTTTGGCGACCCCGCAGGCCAATTGCGACAGAACGGCGTTTCGACGCGTCAATGGGCTCAGATGAGGAGAATCGTCATTTTTGGGAGGGTAATCTCGAGACCACCCACAGCCTGGGATTGAAGATCGGTCCGCCTCGTGGTCCCCCCACCAAGCCCCGAGCGCTTCCGCGCAGACAAACGGGGCATTGCATGCCCCGCCCTGTTTGGACTTCCAGCGGGACGGGAATAGGCAAAAAGTGACGAGGATGCCCTCCACCCCATTCTCCCTCACGTGCCTCGCAGCGGGCCTTGCCCTGACAAGCGTTCTGGACGCGGCTCCGCCGTTGCTGAACGCCTACGCCCGACCCGGTCTGGATTTGGACGGCAAGTGGCATGTCATCGTCGATCCCTACGACACGGGCTACTACGATTACCGGCATCAACCGCTCGACGCTTCGGCGCACCCCACAAGCGGTTATTTCCTCGACCGCGAGCCGGCCTCAAAGAGCGAGCTGATCGAGTATAATTTTGAGCAGAGCCCCACCCTGGATGTCCCGGGCGACTGGAACTCCCAGGCCGAGAAGCTCTTCTATTATGAGGGGACGATCTGGTACCGTCGGCATTTCGATTACCGTCCCTCGGCAGCCGGCAACAGGCTCTTCCTCTATTTCGGTGCGGCAAACTATCGGGCCGATGTCTACCTCAACGGGAAGAAGCTGGGTCAGCACATCGGCGGGTTCACCCCCTTCGAGTTCGAGGTCACCGGTCTCGTCAGGGAGACCGGAAATTCCCTCGTCGTTCGCGTGGACAACCGCCGGTACCTAGAGGGCGTCCCGACCATCAACACCGACTGGTGGAATTATGGGGGGCTTACGCGCGACGTCCGGCTGGTCGAGACGGCGGGGACCTTTGTACGGGATTACCGCGTGCAGCTGCGGAAGGGGGATCGCGGCGTGATCGACGCTACCGTCCAGCTCGACGGCAGCCAGCACCGCCAGCACGTCATCCTCACGATCCCGGATGCGAGGCTTTCTGCAGACGGCGAAACCGACGACTCGGGAACGGTCCACTTCGAGCTCCCGGCGAAGAACGTCGAACTCTGGTCCCCCGGGCATCCCCGTCTTTACACGGTGAAGCTGGCGACGCCAACGGATCAGATCGTGGACAGGGTCGGCTTCCGGACGATCGAGGTGCGGGGAACGGACATCCTTTTGAACGGGCGCCCGGTATTCCTGCGCGGGATCTGCCTGCACGAGGAAAACCCACTTCGGGGTGCACGGGCCTACTCGGAAGCGGATGCCCGCCTGCTCCTGGGCTGGGCGAAGGAACTCGACTGCAACTTCGTCCGGCTAGCCCATTACCCGCACAACGAGCACGTGGCCCGGGTGGCGGATGAACTCGGCCTCATGCTCTGGGAGGAGATCCCCGTATACTGGACAATCCAGTGGGAGAATCCTGACACGCTGCGCAACGCGCAGGCGCAGCTTACGGACCTTGTGGTCCGCGACCGCAACCGCGCAAGCGTCATCATCTGGTCGGTCGCCAACGAGACGCCTGTCAGCGAGGCGCGCACCCGCTTTCTCAAGGCTCTCGTCGACACCGCGCGAGCGCTGGACGACACCCGGCTTGTCTCGGCGGCCATGGAGGTCCGCGCGGACCCGGCCGATGGCACACACAAGATCGTCGACGATCCGTTTGGAGCTTATACCGACCTGCTGAGCTTCAACGAGTACGTGGGTTGGTACGATGGGCTTCCTGACCTTCTGGGCCGCGTCACCTGGACGCTTGGATACAACAAGCCGGTCGTCATTAGCGAGTTTGGCGGCGACGCGTTGCAGGGATTCCATGCGGACAAACTCACTCGGTTCAGCGAGGAATACCAGGCGGACCTCTACCTTAAGACGCTGGCCATGCTGGCGAAAATACCGCAATGGCGCGGCGCGACACCCTGGATCCTGTGTGACTTCCGCTCGCCGAAACGGCCGCTCCCTCACTTCCAGGACGGCTGGAATCGCAAAGGCCTAATCGGATCAAATGGCGAAAAGAAGGCCGCATTCTTCGTGCTCAAGGCCTTCTACGACGATAAGGCAGCCGGGGTGCCGTAGCCCCGAGCGAGTCGCGGGGGTTTCGGCCGGTTCCCCGGCCGGAGGAAATTTAAAAAAGGAGACAGGCGATAAGCTGCACAAGCCAAGCAGAGGCTAATAACGCGGGCCCAAGCGCATCCTGGTCTTGGGCCCACTAATCACGGATCGACGGAATCGTGTTCTCTGCCATACCTAGCGTGTGGATTCTCCCGTTGAATATGCCGAGGTATGGAAAAGGCGTTATGCGGAGCTCCTTGGGCACGGTTTGCCGGAGGAAAAGGCCAAGCAACTTGCGACGGAATTGGCCGCCGCCGCAGTCCTCGCGTCGGCCAAGGGAAGTCGGGACGCCAAATCGCAATCCATGGACACGGGATCGGCGCGGCCGGCTCCGGCTTTGAAGGTCGCAAAGTTTGACGGCTATGGCCTTTTGGTGATGGGCATCCCCTCGATCATCATATCCTGTTTTACGGGAAGCTGGAGCGGGATTGCTATTGGCGCCGTGGTTACGGGCTGTGGTTTCCTCGAACTCGATGGCTTCCGCCGCTTCAACGGTGGATTGACGGGTGCCCGCCCGAGGCTCATGGGCAGCCAGATTCTCTTGATTGCTTTGGCATGGGCTTACGCGGCGTTGAGCCTCCTGCATCCGGAGCCCCTTTCGCCCGAAATCACGGATCTGCTTAAGGAGTCCGGAGACTCGCAATCCGATTTGCTTGCCTTGGTTTCCCGCATTCGCCTGATGGTGGCGGCGGCAATATGCGGGATTACTCTCCTGTACCAGGGGAGTCTTGCATTCTATTACTGGTCCAAGACACGCGGCTCGAAGTAGGGATCCAGCCCGCCCAATCGCCCTGCATGGGGTCCAAAGGGGGGCGAGTACAACGGGATCAGGATCCTTCGGGACCCGCCGCCGGGAATGCCTATGATCCTTGCCCCGGCCCCGGGCCCACTGAGAGAATACCGTTCGCACTTCGACGAACCGGCATGGCCTCCCCCAATCCCCGCATCCCCAGAACCGTGATCGCTGGCATCGCTCTGGCTGTGTTGCTGGACACGGTGATCCAGATCACCTGGAAATTGGCGGTCGCCGGAATCCCCGACGACGCGTCATTGGGCGCCACTGTCTCGGGGGCGCTGTCGGGCCCATACTTCTACGTGGCCATGCTGGCCTTTGGGGCCCAGCTCATCAATTGGATGCGCGTCCTGGCGCGGGCCGACCTAAGCTACGCGCAGCCGTTCACGGCGCTCAGCTACCTGACGGTGCTCACCCTTTCGAGCCACACACTCCATGAGCATCTTTCCCCCGCGAGGCTCTGCGGCGTCGGAATGATCCTGGCGGGCGTGTTTCTGATCAGCAGGACGTCCCACCGGACCCCGGACGTCCAAAGGGGAACCCGCGCATGAGCGGATCATCCACGGGACTTGCGCTCGTCGTGGCCGCGGTGGCGGTCGAGAGCTTGGCCCAGCTCCTCCTCAAAGTCGGCGCAACCGGAGGCGCCGCGTGCCTGGCTTCGAAATACCGCGCCCGAGTCGCAAGGATCGCGTCCCTGGGCAGGCCTGCGCCCTGGATCACGCTCGGAGTCGGGGCCTATTGTCTGGAGGTATTCCTCTACACGCTTGCCCTCCATCACCTGGACGTGAGCGTGGCGTTCCCCTTGGGGAGCCTGTGCTTCGTGGGCGTGGCGCTCCTCTCGCGCGTCTTCCTTGGGGAGGCCGTGGGCCGGACCCGCTTCGCCGGCGTTGCATTGATCATCCTGGGCTCGGCCTTCCTGGCCTGGTGAGCATGGATGCTGCCGGGAACGCGTTGCGGGTGGAGTTCGTGGATTCAGCCGCGCGGATCGACGGTGGGCTGTGGGACGCATGCTTTCCCGCGCCTCTCGAGGGCCGGTTCTGGTATGAGACCCTCGAGGCAAGCGGCCTGTCCGGCCAATTCGAGTTCCACTATGCACTCGTGAAGTCTGGCGACCGGACCCTCGGGATCGCGCCCTGCTTCGTCCACAACGTTCCCGTGGCGCTCGTCGCCCCTCGTGCCGTGGCCTGGGTGCTGGACCGACTATCGCGGTGGTTTCCCCGGATCGGCTACCAGCGGACGCTCTTCGTGGGGTCTCCGTGCTCGGACGAGGGCACGATTGGCCTCGTGGACGGCGTGGCGCTCGGGGACGTGGCCGGGGTGCTGGGATCCGCGCTCGTTGCGAAGGCCTCTGAGCTCGGGGCCCCCATGATCGTCTTCAAGGATTTTCCGGAAGGGGCCATGGCTGGCCTGACGTCCTTGAGCGGACGTGGCGGGTTCTTTCCCATGGTGAGCTTCCCGGGGACGCTCCTTAGGCTCCAGGGAAGGGACATGGACGCCTATCTCCGGTCGCTCAGCGGAATGCAGCGCCACAACCTGCGCAAGAAATGGAAGCGCTCGAAGGCCCTGCTTTCCCTCGACTCGCGCGTGGTCCGGGCGCCCTGCGACTCCGAGCTCGAAGAGATCTACGGCCTTTTTGTCCAGACCTACCTGAAGGGGCGCACCAAGTTCGAGAGGCTCGACCTAAAATTTTTTGAGGCGGTCCGAAAGCACCCCGAGGCGCACTTCATCGTACAGCGCGACGCAAAGACAGGCGCCCTCGTCGCCTTCATGCTGGTCTTCCATTTGGGCAGCCGTGTCGTCAACAAGTTCATCGGGATCGACTACGGCCGTGCCGGCCAGACCTACCTCTACTTCCGGCTTTTTGCGGCGGCGCTGGATTTCGCACACGGGGTCTCTGCCGCCGAGATCCAAAGCGGACAGACCGGCTACCGGGCGAAGCTGGACCTGGGCCACCGTCTCGTGCCGCTCCACAATCTGGTCCGGCACTCAAACCCGCTGGTCCACGCCCTGTACCGAGCGGTCGGTAGCCGAGTCACCTGGTCGGGGCTGGACGACGACTTGAAGATCTTCCTTCGGGCGCATCCCGAAGAGGTTTCCCGTGCCGCACCTCGGTAGCACCGGCGCCGCGGGTCCGGAGGTTCCCTGGTGCACTGCGGCGGACGGGTCGAATCCGAACGCGACCGCAGCCCCGGATCTCATCCGGCTGGCCCCCTTCAAGCCCGGGACAAAGCGGTGCCCCTCCTACAGGGATCGTTCGTGCGACAGGTGAGCCCTCCCGCTCCTCAACCGGCGTAATCGATCAAACGTCTTGCCATCCGAGACTCGCCGCGGGGACACTGCCGAAGTGGCCAGCCCGGCGCCCCCGCCTCCTTCCCTTGAACCCACCGGCGTTCCGCGTGGCGCGGCCCTGGGGCTCGCCGCCTCACTCGTCGCGTTCGGGGTGGCCGCAAAGGGATTCACGGGCCACGTCTGGGAGGATTTCCTGATCACTTTCCGTTTCAGTGATAATTGGGTGCAGGGCCATGGATTGGTCTATCAGCCCGGCGAACGGGTGTTCGGATTTACGTCGCCGCTCGATGCGGTCCTCCCTGCGCTGTTCAAGGCGGTCCTCGGAGGCTCCGACTATCAAAGGGCCCTCTGGGCTTTTGCGGTCACCTCGCTGGCGGTGCTTGCTGCGGGCCTCGTGGCCTACGCGGGTCTTCTCAGGGATGAACCCCGGCCACGCGCGAGGGCCCAGATCCTGACGCTGGTCGTTCTCTGCGCGCTCAACGTGAAGCTCCTGATGAACACGATCAACGGCCAGGAGGCGGGCCTTTGGGGCGGATTCCTGCTCATGAGTCTTTACGCACTCCTTCGGCCGGGTGCCGGATGGAGCGGCCTGGGTCTCGCGGCGGCGGGCCTGCTCTGGACACGTCCGGACAGCCCGGTGCAGATCCTCCTCCTGGGAACCGGTGCGTTCCTCTTCTCCGGGGAACCCCGCCGCGCCCTGGCGTTTCGCATCCTGAAGGCGTCGGCGCTCTGTGCGCTTCTCTACCTTCCCTGGTTTCTCGGGACCACGCTCTATTACGGCTCGCCCGTCCCGAACACCATCATCGCAAAGATCAACATGCTCGGGGGCGTTCCAGGCCTGGAACCGAAAGTGGCGGCGTTCCTGGGAATCCTGCCCCAGGCGATCGCCCGGGGCTTTGAGCCTATCTATAGCGAAGCCGGCGGCTGGCCGGCATGGGTGAACGGGTTCGGGCTGGCCGTGGGCGTGTTCTGTTCCCTCTACTGGCTCCTCCCCTCGGGGGACCGGATCGGGCGGATCGCCTCGTTCGCCTATCTCGGCTCCGCAGCCTATCTCGCCTTAGTGGGAGTCTCGGGGCTCATGTTCCCCTGGTACTTCGTCCCCTGCTGCATCATGGGTTCGGTCGTGCTCTCCCGGGTCGTCGGTCGAGCGCTCGGCGGGAACGGGCGCGTACGGGTACCCGCCATCGCGGCCCTCTCGGTCCTGACCCTGGCCCTGGGATACCAAATGGCCTTTTCGCTCGTCCAGCTGAAGATCCGACAGGATTTGGTGGAGGAAGGAATACGCAGGAAGGTCGGCGAGTGGCTGCACGACCATATACAGCCCGAGGAAACCGTCTTCCTCGAGCCGATCGGCTACATCGGCTACTACAGCCAGGCACACATCCTGGACTACCCGGGACTTGTCGCGCCGTCGGTCGTGCGCACCCGCCGCGAAATCGGCGAGGATTTCTACGGGTGCATCTACGTGCTCAAGCCCGATTGGCTGGTCCTAAGAGACCGAGAGCTGCCCGGATTCAAGCAGAGGCCGGAAGTCCGCGCTCACTACCGGTACGCCACCTCGTTTGATGCGGGTATCCGAACCGACTATTACAGGAGCCTTCCCGGAAGCGGCTACCTCGAGGCGGACAGCCATATGATCATCCTGCAGAGGATACGGTAGGGCCGCATTGCCCCGGCAATCCAGATGGTGGACGCTGGCGGACTCGAACCGCCGACCCCGTGCGTGTGAATCACTGAAAATCTCGAGGGGGATGGCGAAAAAGGAACCAAAAAGGATCGGATTGGGAAAAAGTCCATAGTTTTTCTGGTTGCGAGCGAATCAACCATGGGGGTGTTCGCATGAAAGCGATCAACCCAACCGTCACTGAACATCAATACCCGCCTGCCAAAGATGGCACGCAGACCAAATACTACCTGACCAAGTGTCGACTTCCTGTTTGTGAGGAGGCCCCCACCGGCGTCTACCAGAAAAAGCACGCCACGCTTGCCGCTGCTGAACAGGACCGGTTCAGGCTCATTCGCCTGTTTGGAGGCGGGACCCTGTCGAAGGAGGAGTTCCGCGACGCCGAGGCCGCGGTCTACCGGTTGAAGGGGACCGATGCGCCCGCTGGCGGCCGCACCCTATGCCAGGCGGTGGATTTTTACATCACGAACTATTTGGGACCGGACGCTACCCCACTTGTCTCGAAGGCAGTCGAAACCTTCAAGAATCTAAAATTCAAGACCCTGCGCCCTGATTCCAAGGAAGAATACAACAGGTACCTCACGCCCTTCGTGAAAACGTTTGGCCTCCTGACTGTTCGCCAAATTACGTCCAATTTGGTCACCGAATTCATCGACGGGCATAACTCGCCGAAACAGTGCCACAAAATCCTCCACTCCTTCCTGGCGTACTGCTCGGGGACGAGCAAGAAGCTGAAGAATGAGACGCCGTGGTTGGTTCGCAATCCGGCCGACTTTTACGTCTTGGACACTTCAGACGAAGAGGAGACCGAGATTGTTATCCTTGGCATTGAGGAAGTCCTCAACTGTTTGGTGGTCGCCATGGCGGTTGGCGGAGACCTCTTGGGCGACCTTCCGTTCTGGGTATGGTGCCTCTTCACGGGCATGCGCCCAATGGAGGCCAAACGCTTTTGGACGAAGGAAGGCATGGGCTGGAATAGGATCTCCCTTGAAGCAGGTGAGATCAGGGTTCCTGCGTCAGTATCAAAGGTCCGCGAACCTCGGACGATTCTTATCAGACCAAACCTTCGCGCTTGGCTAATCCTATTTAAGGAATTGGACGTGAAAATGTATCCCACGAAACACCGCCTGCTTTTCCGGGAGATCAGGAACACAATACTCTCCCCAGAGAAATGTAAGGTCCGGGATCTCCTGCGCCATACGTATATCTCTAACCGCGTACATGCTTTCGATAAGAGCTTTGCCACAACCTCAATAGAGGCGGGAAACTCGGAGGAGATCTGCAAGAAATCTTACTTCCGAATGATCACCAACCTCAGTGAGGTAAAGGTCTTTTGGGGTATTCGGCCGGAAACCTTCGGATTTGTGACGCCCGAATACAGGGCGTCCGCGGCGGTGGAGACTGAGGCTCAGTAACCTGCGGATGGGGTCGAAGGCAATCATTAGGCGGCTGGAGTTGCTTGACGCTGTAGGCGTCCACCGCGCAAATATCGTGGGCTGTACCCCGGTTAGGACGCTTCCGCAGAGCAGAGGAGGCGCTTCCGCAGAGCAGAGGAGGTGGAGAGCAACATCCGGGTAGCCTTAGCGATTAACGTCCCAAAATCCGGAGGTAATGGGCCATGACGGCTGGAAGACCCTCTTCTAGGCACTCAACAATTAGTGCGTGACCGATCGAGACCTCGAGAATGCTGGGTATGGTCAGAAAATTCTTCAGATTCCCAAGATTGAGGTCATGGCCAGCATTGACGCCCAGACCAGCATCTTGAGCTCGGAACGCGGCGCGGGCGAAGCCGGCTAGGACGGCTTCGCCCGCAACCGAGCCATGGGCAGCGGCGTACGGCTCGGTGTACAACTCCACCCGCTCTGCCCCGATCGCCTTGGCGGCCCCCATCTCGCCGGACTCAAAGTCCATGAAAAGGCTTACACGAATGCCTCGTTCTACGAGCTGTTCCACGGCCTTCCGCAGCATCGTTTCGTGGGTCGCAATCTGCCATCCGTGATCAGAGGTCAGCTGACCCGGCTGATCAGGTACCAGCGTACACTGGGTTGGTCGAGCAGCGAACACTGCCGCGAGGAATTCCTCCGTGGGGTATCCTTCCACGTTGAGTTCCGCTCCCTTCGCGTCGCACAGCTCTTTTAAGGTAGTGATGTCCGAATAGCGCGCGTGGCGTTGGTCGGGTCGAGGATGAAGCGTGATACCTTCGGCCCCCAGATCCAGACACCTAGCGGCAAAGGCAACGACGCTCGGATAATCCCGGCCGCGAGAATTGCGCAGGAGAGCAACCTTATTGATGTTTACAGATAGTTTTGCCACTCGCTTTGGTCCTCCTATCCGGCAAACACCGGGGATCAAAACCCATCGGTTCCCAAGATGTGCGAGGCGCTGGATTTGAAATAGAAGCTAGCACGATTGGGCTCTTTTCGTTTATAATTAATCTTCCTATGGACACAATAACAGCAAAGGAAATCGAGAAACTGAAACACAAGATCGCCGTTCTTGAGGCCAAAGCGATCAAGGCTGACGCCAAGCGCAAGAAGACCGCGCTGCACAAGATCATGGCCATCGTGGCCAAGTATGGATTTGCGACCCTGGCAGAACTTACCGCTGACGCGAAGAACATCGTCAGCAAGAGGGCCGACGCACCTCGCAAGCGGGCCAAGATCACGGAGACAATCCGCAAGGCAATCCTCGCGGACATCAAGAAGGGTGTCGATTCGGCTCTTGTGATCGCCAAACGGCACGGAGTCAGCCAGCCGTCGGTCAACAATATCAAGAAGGCGGCCGGGCTCACGAAGAGCCGGAAGGCCAAGCCCGCCAAGACGGTTGCCGAGAAGCAGTCGCCGAAGAAGGTTTCAAAGCCGAAGAAAGCCCCCAAGTCGCCAGCTCCGGCAGCCCCCTTGGAGAGGCCTTCGGCTGTCTGAGGCGGCCGGGTGCGCCTCCAGCCGAAGACTAACGGTCGGGATGATCATCCGCATCGCTCCGCTTGCTTGCCCTTTCATGCCAGACAGGAAGATGGGTGTTCTCCTAATTACCGTTCTTGAAACGGTCGATTAGCGGTGCAGATGAAGCATTTCACCCGCGCCAATTTGGAAGCCTCCTCGGACAGAAACGAAGTTAACGCTCCAACCATTGTTCCGCATAGATCTTGTCACGGCTTCCAAATGCGGTGACCGCTGTTGTGCCAGGGTCAATAGCGGGAAGATTCGTATTTCCCGGGCGACGCGGCCTAGCTCTAGAACCGATCGGACGTGAAAGTCCTCAGAAAGGTGTTCTGAGTAGAGAAACAGAAGGTGGGAGCAGAGTACGAGGTCGAATTCGTTCGCGTCAAAAGGTAGTTCGGGGAGCGCTGCGCACCTATAGCGCCCACTTTGTAATCCCGATGGGAAATCGGCCAAGAAGGCTTCCATAACCCGCCGGCGATTTTGGCCCAATTGCTCGGGATTGCGATGGTAGTCCCAATTCCAACGATCTGGCGTAGCAGAGACCTGCCCAATAACATCGTCAAAGCAGTCTTCGAATCTTGCCGCAATATCTGTGACTTCGAATTGATAAAGGGGGTCAACTGAGACCACCTGGTGCCCGAGCTTTGACATTTCAGTATTAAAACTCGCTGGTCCGTCACCGCATCCTAGAATTCGCTTTCGCCTATCTTCTTGGGAGAGGTTGAAGAATTGGGCGTATTCCTCGAGGCTCCTACCCCAAGGGACGATTTCCTTAAGTTTGAATGCTACTGGAATGGGCGTTTTGTTACTAATGGGATTCATCGGAAGTGGATCGCATCGACTAGGACGCGAAGCGGTGGTCAAATTGCACGAGGTGTCGGAAGCGGATTTCGAGTTTTGCAGAAAAAAAAGCCCGACTTCAATGATGAGTCGGGCTTGGCGATTGGATCAGCTCTGCGCTAATCAATGTTCTTAATACGGCACCATCGCCAAGCCGGTCGCCACGCCAACGTGCACGCTATCAACGCTCCTTTGTTTACGGCTGGGCGCCGAACTGCAGCGACTTGATGCATTGCGCCTAAAAAACAGTCGGACTTAACAAATTGCAATAATCAATCGGTTCCAACGGCCCTCAGCACCCGCACGAAGGCAGCCATGGCAGCCTTCAAAACCACGATGTCCAGAAACTAGTGTTTTTTCGAAAGCAGTGCGGAGTATGCGAAATTTATTGACCAGTGGCCCTTCTCAGATGACGGTCGGACAAGGCAGTCGTTCGCCTCCCGGTTCCTCCGCATTCGCGGTTTGGCGAAGAACGGCAATCGGTGATCTGACGTAAACCTTAAACACTTGGTTCGCGGCAGGACGAATGGAGCCACGCCCTATGCAATCGCGAACTATAGGGAGGTTATATGTCACCGATCGACGCACTCAAATCAGAGGCAGCTGCACTCAGGGAAAGACAAAATGCAGCAGGCCTTTTGTTGAAGCATAGCGATGCTCTCGAAATCGTCGCAAAGAAACACGGTTACTCAAACTGGCGCGCTTGTTGCGCAATCTTGGCGGCCGCTCCACCATCACCTACTGAAACTCCGAATGATCAAATTGCGCAAACGCCTGCTTTAGCGGAGGAGCCAAGAGCGTCGGTCCCAGTCGATGCCCAGCAATTCGACAGATACGTCGGTTTCTACCAGATAGGACGACTCATCTTCGTTGCAGTCACCCGCTTGGCAGACCGTTTCTTTTTCCAGTTTACCGGCCAACCGGAAGTCGAGATCTACCCGGAGAGCCCAAATGAGTTCTTCGCTAAGGTCATAGGTGCCAAAGTCGTTTTTTCGATAGATGAGGAAGGTGCCACTAGAGGGTTGGTATTGCACCAGAACGGATTGGAACGGCATGGGTACAAGGTCGACGAGTCGGTCGTCCAAGCCAGCAGGGCTGCATTAGCGGAACGGATCTCGAACAACACTCCCGATCCCGAGCGCGAGGCCCCCCTACGTCGTAATATTGAAGGTCTAATCAAGGGACAACCGACGCTCGACGACATGGCGCCGGCCTTGGCTGCCGTGACCAACAAACAATGGCCTGCGATACAGAAGCAGTTTCAGGGAGCTGGTGCCCTCATTTCACTGGTATTTGAAAAAGTCGATGATCGAGGCTGGGATGCCTACATTGCTGCCTTTGAAAACAAGGTGATTAAATTCCTAATTGGGCCTTTAGATTCCGAACGCAAAATCCAGGGACTCGTGATGTACCCTGCCCCTGACGAAGCCCTGGTGGGGCGAATCAAGGCCAACACGCCCGACCCGGACCGGGAGGCTCCCCTCCGCCGGAACATCGACGGGCTGATCAAGGGGCAACCCGTTCACGATGACATGGCGCCCGCCTTGAGTGCTCTGGCCAGCACGCAATGGCCTGCGATCCAGAAACAGTTTCAGGGAGCAGGCGCCCTGAGATCGCTGATCTTCAAGCGCGTCGATGAACGAGGATGGGACGCCTACGTTGCCACCTTTGAGAATAGGCGAATTGAGTTCCTGATCGCGCCTTTGGATTCAGACAAGAAAGTCCAGGGACTCTTGATGCGCCCAGCATTAGAGTAAAACGCAGGGTATGTTTATTTTCACGCCAGTTCCAAAAGCTAAAATGGCGGCTACAAAAAGGCTTCGATGGCTGCTCCGAACCGTCGAATCAATCCCGGTCAGGTTGATTGCCGATAGAGCCGCATCTGAGTTCCATTAAAGCCTGGCGGGAGCCGTACAAATGCCCGGTATCATACCACTAGCCCAATACCGGGTCATTTGGCTGGTCCTTTATGATCGACCTAACATCCTGAGGGGGAGCGGCTAAACCGCCCTTCCCACCATTCCAGCGTATGCCTAGGCCGTCGATCTTCCGAAAATTTGCTAACGCAATTTCGGAGCCATTCCAAAAGAAGCCGGCCCGCGTGCTCGATCAGCCGGTCGAACGCGAATTAGGGGAGATCACGGCCTACCACGACTCCTTTCCGTCATCCCTTCTGTGGGTAGATGACCGGACCTGGACAGATCTTGATATGGACGGCGTGCAAGCGAAGATCGACCAAAGCGCGACCACCCTGGGCCGCCAGATTCTCTATCACCAGTTGCGGGCTTATGAATCGGACGAGGTTTTGGCTAGTCGCGCCCGGCAACAGGAGATTTTCAGGGCTGACCCAGCCTTAGCGGAACGCGTCCGACTGGAATTGAAGAAACTCGATGGACCTGACGCTAAATGGCTAGCGCATCTGATACTTCAGCCGCTTCCGAAACCCTCGCGGTATTCTTGGGCGTTCATTCCTTTGAGCGTCGCGTTCCTTCTCTGTCTCTTAGGCATGCCGGCGTTTCATCCTTTCCTTGTACTCGCATTCTTATTCGCATTCGTGAACGCAGGTATTCACGTAAGGTTCAGCGAGAGGATCGCGCCTTTCTTTTTCGGGTTCTCGCAGATCTCCTTAATGATTAGTTCCGGGCGAAGACTTTCCGAGATACCTGGAGGAAGCTCACTCCCGCAAATATTGCAGCTCCGGAAGACCCAGCCCGCTATTTCTCGTATCAAGAAGCAGTTGGGTTGGCTGGTAGTCGATCGGGGCAACCTTCCTGCTCCGGTGAACTCGTTGGTGGAGTACCTGAACGTTTTCTTTTTAATCGATCTGATCGTGTTCAATCGCGCTATCGAGAAACTGCGCGAGAACCGGGCCCTCCTTCTGGAACATTTCGAAGCAATTGGATCTTTAGACGCCTCGATGGCTGTCGCCAATTACTGGCAGTGCGCACCGGTTATTGCCCGGCCAAATTTCACTTCGTCTCGGGAAATTACCGTTGAGGGCGCTTGCCACCCGTTGATTCCAAACGCGGTAGGAGGCTCGATTATGCTTCGCGATCGGTCGGCCATCATTGCCGGCCCCAATATGGCCGGTAAGACGACCTTTATCAGGACCGTTGCGATCAACCTCATCCTAGCTCGGACTTTGAATCTCTGCCTGGCGAAGAGTGCAGTGTTTCCCCGCGCAACGGTTCACTCGGCCATCAAGCGCGAGGACATGCTAAGCGCGGGCCAGAGTTACTTCTTTGCTGAGTTGGATCAAATCTTGGGATTCATAAGTCTTTCTGACAACTCAATACCTCGGCTCTTCCTAATCGACGAGCCGTTTCGAGGAACCAATACTGTAGAGCGCATCGCGATCTCATCATCCGTGCTAAGGCACCTGGCGAAAAAGCAATTGGTCCTCGCGTCGACCCACGATGGAGAACTTCAACAACTCCTGGCTGGCTCATTTGAAATGTTTCACTTCAGTGATCAAGTCGCCGAAGGAAAATACGGCTTTGATTATCTGATTCGGTCGGGGCCCGCGAAAACAAGAAACGCAATTCGCCTCCTCGAAATTCGGGGCTATCCGGCGTCGGTCATCGCAGAGGCGGAAAGAACTGCAGCTGCAGTCGCAACAAATACGCAGTTGTAGCGAAGCTTGCTGAAGAGCTATCGGCGTTCCAAAATCCACCCGTTGTGGAACACTAGGGACAACTAAAATTAAGGAGAAGCTCTCAGCTATGTGCCCGTGAACTTCCCGGTTCCTATCGGCGTAGGTTTAAATTGAACAAGGCACTGCCAATATCTAGAATTCCACTACTGTAGAAATGAGTAGACATACGGCTACCATGAAGTTCTTCCAGCGCTTAACGTTAGCAATCGCTTGGTGTATCGCTGCCGTCTCCGCACGAGCGAATCCACCCACTCACTTAGGCAATTCGTTTGTCGTTTTGAGTACGTATTGGCCGACCGGTGGCCTCGTGTCCGGCCAAATCCTCTATCTCGCTCCCAATGGGACCTGCGAGCTGCTATCGCAATGCAGCACGGGATGGCCATCCACTATATCACTCCAGTTTGCGCCGTCCTCGTCGGGAACGTACACCTATGAACTCGCGCCCGGAAACCCAAACGAGGCGACGCTGAATCTTAACGCTCCGGGCCTCCTCGCGACTGCAATGAGCGAGACGCTAGATTACCAAAGCGACACCTCAGGCAGTGGAATTACTCTCGGCTTTACCTTTTTCCTGTCTTCCCCGAACACGTTTCTCAGCAATGCCAGCAACCGGGTCGCACTAAGGGTCGGCGACATTTCAACGACGGGGTTTGTGATAGAAGGGAGTTCGCCGCGGCTCGTGCTCATCCGAGTAGTCGGCCCCTCTCTTGCGAATTTCGGGGTCACCCCGGTCTCGAACAACCCGAAGCTTGAGCTGTTCTCGAGTTCCGGAGCTGCGTTGGCGTTCGGACAGAATTGGTCCTTGGCAACTTTTTCATCATTTGAGCCCAACCTGTCGCTAGGCTCGAGCGGAACTTCACCGATCGCCGCTTACCCTTCCCCTGCCCAGTTTGACGCTCAGGCGATGAAGTGGATCTTCGGCATCGCAGGGGCATTCCCGCTCAATACCAATTCGAACGACCAGGTCTTTTTCGGGATGCTGCCTCCGGGCGCCTACACGGTACAGGCTAGCGATAGTACTGTCGGTGCCGGTGGAGGCACCGCTCTGATCGAAATCTACATCCTTCCGTTTTCGTCATGAGGTCGTTTCATGGAGGAGCCGGAACTGCGCTGGCCTTTCTGGTGGTCGCAGTATTCTCCGGGTTGCCGGCAAAAGCGCAAAATCTGATTACCACCGTCGCTGTAGGAAACAATCCTACTGCGATCGTTACAAATCCCGCGACGAACGAAATTTACGTCGCAAACAGTGGCAGCGCGGAATTGACGGTCATAAACGGAACCACAAACGCTATCACCACGATAGCTGCTGGAACCAAACCCACAGCCATCGCGATCAATCCCGAGCGCAACCAGATTTACGTCGCAAACAGTGGCAGCAACAACGTGACGGTGATCGACGGCGCGACGAAAGCCACGACCGCTGTCGCTGCAGGGATCTATCCTGCAGCCATCGCGGTGAACCCAGTGACGAACCGGATCTACGTTGCAAACATTGGCAGCAACAATGTGACGGTGATCGACGGGACGACGTACGCCACAACCACAGTCGCAGTTGGATCCACTCCCGCAGGCATCGCGGTGAACCCGGTGACAAACCAAATTTATGTCGCAAACAGTGGCAGCAACAACGTGACGGTGATCGATGGGGCGACGAATGCCACAACCTCCGTAGCCGTGGGAACCGGTCCCTATGCGATTTCGGTCAACCCTGTGACTAACCAAATCTACGTCGCAAACGAACACAGTGCGAACGTGACAGTGATTAACGGGGTCTCGAATGCCACGACCACCGTGCCGGCGGGAAATAATCCTTTTGCCATCGCGGTGGATACGGTCACGAACCAGATATACGTCGCGAATAGCAACAGCGCCAATTTGACCGTGATCGACGGGGCGACGAATTCCACAACCACCGTCGCGGCGGGGACCGAACCCTATGCCGTCGCGGTGAACCCGGTGACGAATCAGGTCTACGTCGCAAACAATGGGAGCTCCAACATAACGGTCATCGACGGGGAGACGAATACGACCACGACTGTCCCCGCGACTGCTCCAGCAGCCATCGCGATAAATCCGGTGACGAATAGGGTTTTTGTGGCGAACACCGGCAGCTCCAACGTAGCTGTGCTCGATGGGGCATCGAATGCGACCGTCGCCGTAACGGTGGGCACCACCCCTTACGCCGTCGCGGTAAACCCGGTGACGAACAAGGTTTATGTGGGAAACCAAGGCAGCAACAACGTGACGGTGATTGACAGTGCAACAGATGCGACCACTTCCGTCGCGGTAGGGCCCGTTTGTCACGAAATCGTCGTTAATCCGGTGACGAACAAGATCTACGAAATTGATGACAGCGCCAACGTGACGGTGATCGACGGGGCGACGAATTCGACCAGCACGGTCGCTCTTCCGACTGCCGATCCAAATGACATCGCCGTGAACCCGGTCACGAACAAGATCTACGTAACAGCGGACAACAGCCCTACTACTGGCAGCTACTTGACGGTGATCGACGGCGTTACGAATGCCATCATCGCAAACGTGAACCCGGGAAACGGCACCGCCCAAGGTGGGCTTGGGATAAACCCGGTGACGAACAGGATTTATGTCTCAGATTATGGTAACGTTGTCACCGGCACCGGCGGGAACACGGTGACGGTAATCGAAGGGGATACAAATGCGATAATCGCCACTGTTTCGGTGGGTATGAATCCCGAAGGCCTCGCGGTAAACCCGGTTACAAACAAGATCTATGTCACTAACTTCAATAGTGATTATGTCACGGTGATCGACGGGGCCACAAACGCGGCTACCAACATCACCATTCCCTCGACGCCCGGTACGGGGGGATTTGGCTTTTCTATTATCGCAGTGAATATTGTGACGAACAAAATCTACATCTCGGGCTTGGACGGCGTCGCGATGGTGATCGACGGTTCCACGAATGTAGTTACGCCCCTCAATCTCCCCGGATTTCCCAATAGCATAGCGGTAAATCCTGTAACGAACAAGATTTACATCCCAAGCAACATCACCAACAGCACCGGGGGCGTCACGGTGCTCGACGGCGTGACCGATGACATTATCGCTACCGTTTCTGCAGGAAACGGTCCAATTGGCGTTGCGGTGAACCCAGTGACGAACCAGATCTACGTTGCCAATTACGGAACCGTAGAAACGAACTACAACGGAACCACCGTAACGGTTATCACTGAACAGCAGGTACAATCCGTGCCGCTGAGCGTGGGTATTACCTCCCTGGCTGGGAACCAAGCCTCCAGCGCAACGCCTAGCTTTATGTTCAATGCTCAGAGTTCATTCAGTCCGAACGCCCCGTCGCCCCAAAATATCTTTTTCCAGATAGACACCTGGCAGGAACCGTGGACACAGGCCACAAACAGCGGTTCATCGTTCAGCGGCTCGGTGTCATCCCTTCAACCCGGTTTTCACATTTTGTATGCTTGGGCCGATGATGGCCAAGAGGCGACTTCGGTGCAGGCCGACTCGCCCCTTGTTAGCGCCATTACAGCGTACTGCTTCCTGACGCTGCCGCCCGCACCAGGCTCTCCGAAAATAACAACGCAGCCTGTGAGCCAGACGATCAATTCTGGCCAAAGCGTGGTGTTCACGTTCGTACCTGGCGGTACCCCGACGACGACCTATCAGTGGTTTTCCAACGGCGCAGCCCTCGCAGATGGGGGTGGTACGTCCGGATCCTCGACTTCCACGCTTTATCTCAGTGGCGCCTCGGCTCACGCTGGAACCTACACCTGCACGGCGACAAATAGCGCGGGAAGCGTAACTACCAATGAGGCCACCCTCACGGTGGTGAACACTTCGACGCCGGGCCGGCTTATCAACATTTCTGCACGGGCCCTCGTGGGCACGGGTGCCAATATTCTCATTGCTGGATATGTCATCGAAGGCTCCGTCCCATTGCCTGTGCTTCTTCGCTCCTCCGGCCCCGCTCTCATCCCCTTGGGCGTCAGCGGCGTCCTTCCCGACCCGCAACTCCAGCTTTATAGCGGCAGCACGGTGATCGCCAGCAATGCCGGCTGGGGCGGCGAACCACAGATTGCTTCGATCGCTAGTGCGGTTGGCGCATTCGCTTGGACGAATCCCGCTGGCAAGGATTCGGCACTCCTAGAGACCCAGAACCCCGGCCCCTACACCGCGATCACTTCCGGGGCGAGCGGAGACAGGGGGGTGGCACTGGCCGAGGTCTACGATGCGACTCCTTCCGGTACGTGGAATTCATCCAAACCGCGACTGGCGGACATCTCCGCCCGGGCCTTTGTGGGCACGGGTGGCAATGTCCTCATTGCCGGCTTTGTTATCGGCGGCTCCACGGCGAAAACAGTCCTTATCCGGGCATCCGGGCCCGCCCTGACCCCTTTGGGCGTCACTGGCGTCCTTCCCGATCCGCAGCTCCAACTCTACAGCGCCAGTACAGTGATCGCCAGCAATGCCGGATGGGGAGGCAATCCCGCCGTTGCTGCCGCGGCGGGCAATGTGGGGGCATTCACGTGGAGCAATCTCTCAAGCAACGACTCGGCGATCCTCGTGACGCTCCCCCCTGGAGCCTACACAGCTAAAGTCTCCGGCGTTAGTGGTGACACGGGCGTGTCTCTTGCAGAAGTCTACGATGTGCCGTGAATTCGCGTTTCAATATGGCGCTGCTTCCCGGGTCAAATGTCATATGACCGCAGCTTGTCTCTAAAAGGACCGGTTTCGAAACAAGGTCGACGTCCGTACCTGTCGAAAGACCAATCACTTCCTTCGACCAAATTCGCGGCGTAGTGAACCACTGATTACTTTATTTTGCATTTGCTCCTCAAGACTCTGCGAAAACGGGAAACGCAGACACTGCAATCGCGGCACCTGTCCCAAGCTGACCTTTGAGAGGCCTTCCGGCCACGACTTTGGGTCAATGCGAATCCGGATCGTGTAGAAAGGTAAGTACAGGTTGTAAGTCTTAATTCCCTCGAATTCGCAAATCCAGGGCGGACTGAAACCTCCTTTAATTGGTGCGTCGAAATAGTAAAAAATAAGGCATTCAAATCGCTTGGCCGGAATTGTGTCTTCGCTCTCGATTAAATTTTGGATTTCTAGCTCCTGTTCTTTCTCGAGCTTGGCAGTTTGGAAAAACTTCTGAGATGTGACGCTCGCCCGCCACATTATGGACAGGAAGAACCGCTTTAGCTGTGATATGTCGGTGATGCCGAGGTCGTAGGCCAGATTATGGAATCCGAGGTTCTTTATGTCTGGTTGCTTCCGGAGGTACTTTACTCCGAAGGCGTCGAGTTCTCCCAGGGCACGGTCGCAATCACCACAAAGTATTCCCCTGTCAAAGATTCCGGATTGTAGCTCCCTCTTGTGATAGGGATCCTCAGGAGATAGTTCGATTACCACTTGTTTAAGCTGGCCTTTCATGAGCGGCTTAATGAAAGCCCTCGGTATGATGTGTGCCGCCACAAGCGCGACTTCCCTTGCGCACCATTTGCAGTGGAGAGCTTCAGCTGAAGTGTTCAAATGACATGCGGGGGTTAGAGGGTTCGGGTTACGAATCGGGGAACTCCGCTGATTTTCAAATCACCGATTCGGAAATCGCCATTATCCCATGGCGACAGTGAAAGCTGCATCTATGGTTCCTTCTCCGGATTCATATCACACGTGAATGAATCGGCATTTGCGGCGATTGGCATACCGAGTCTGTCGAGTTCCGCGGTTGGGGCATAAGGGGGGTCAAAGTGAGCTTCCAGAACTCGAAGGATGAGAATGGCGTTAAGCTCTTGGCCATTTTCGTAAGAGATACAGTAGGCGCAGGCAAACGCTAGCGGCCACAGCGAATGCTCCTGAGCATCGGCGATCTTCTGTTCGAAGACATTCATGGTTTGCGTGTCGTCAGGTAATACCCGCTTCAGAAACTGTTGCGATAGCCATCCACTTCGCGCATGACCTCGGGCAAATCAAACATCCATTGATGGGCTCCGCCCGCCTTTTTTGGCGGGAGCTTCTTCGCTGGAATCTTTCCTGCCGCGGCCCACTCAAGCAATGTCGCGGGTGAACGGGGAATGAATGTGCTATCTGTGTGTGAGTTTGCAATTCCTGTTTGGTTACCAGCAGGGAGTGAAAGCGGTTTATCGGATGCGGTCTGGAGTGGTGTGGCGTATGGACGGGTTCGATTTGGAGTTTATAGGGTTATTCTAGCAGATTACCGCTTTTGTAAGGGCCTATATGGAAACCTGATGCGGTAAATAATACCTTTTTTGCAAAAAAGGAATTTGGATTATCCCAAATTGTACCGTTTGAATGTCCTGTCACGAGCGACAGCGAAACAAAACGCTGTGCTGCGAGGACTGATCCGCATGGCGTTTATGCCAGGCTGTACCTCTGGTGGCCAATCGGCCTGGAAAGCATGAGGTGGTCTCGGGACCCGTTGGACCTTAAATGAAGTTGGATTTCACGAACTCTTAGAGTCCGTGAATTCAGGGGCCCGAAATTCGGGAGCCGCTTAAGGCTCCCGAGCGCGAGCCCTTTCCCGGTGGCACCGCGCAAACCGCCCAAATGACGCGAGCGCCGGGTTCCGTCAAACGCCATCACCACCATGTCAGTTGAACAGATACTCCTGCACGTCGTCCGGGATTCCACTGAGTCCTCAGTTTCCAAGTCAACCGCAGCCACTGCTCCTAAATCCACAACTGCCATTAGCGTTTCTGGTCTCTGGAAGAAGCGACTTGGTGACTGGGTAATAAATTGTTACATCGGCTGCGAACACGCGTGCCGACATTGCTACTGCCCGGCGATGCCCGGGGTGAAATTCAAGAACGACCACCACGCACAGGAGGAATGGGGCGAATATCTCCTGCCAAAGTTCGGGATCGTCGAGGCCCTGGAAAAGCAGCTGAAGAAGTTCACCCCGGACAAAGCGAAGGTCACTGACTGGGGCAACGGCTGGGTTCTCATGTCCTTCCTCACGGATCCGTACACCCAGTCCGAAGCGAAACATAAACTCACCCGCCAGTGCCTGCAGCTCATCCTTGAAGCCGGCCACAAGGTACGCCTCCAGACCCGGTCCGGCATGGTCGAGCGGGACTTCGACATCATCACCGCGCACCCGGGCCAGGTCCTGCTCGGCACCTCCCTGCCGTACCTGGACGACGCGCTCGCCCGCACGCTCGAGCCGCGCGCCCCGTCCCCCTCACGGCGCGTCCAGATGCTCCAGAAGGCCCGGGACGCCGGGATCCCGACCTACGTGGCCATCGCCCCGTTCATGCCCTTCCACGGGCCCGACACCCTCCACGAGGTCATGGCGGTCGTGAAGCCGCTCGTGACAAACGAGATCTTCTGCGAGGTCCTGAACCCGAAGGGCAGCAACCTCGAGATGATGTACGCCGTCCTCGGGAAGTACCCGGAGGAGGCCGCCCGCATGAAGGCCTTCACCCGCGACGCATGGGCCCTTTTCACCTGGGAGATCCTGAAGCTCGGCCTCACGTTCGACCCCCGGTTCATCCCCTGGCCAGATACCCAGAGGTTCTGGAAGAAGCACCTGAACGCCGAGCAGGCAGCGTTCCTGGAGGTCTACCTCCCGCCGAAGAAGCCGCGGGTGAAAAAACCCAGAAAGGCCTTTTGAAATCTATTTGACCCAACTCACCTCTCAAACCTCGAACAACAATTCTATGTTAAGTTCCGATGATCATAATGCGGAAAATGACCTGCTCGACGCATTAGCCCAAGTCGCCAAGATCGAGACTATGCCGGCAAAAACGGGCCTGGAGATCGTAGCCCGCCACGATGCAGCTGCAGAGCTCGTGGCCAATCCGCCAATTGAGCTTTTGGATGCCGAGATCGGCAGCTTTGAAGGCCGGCTTTACAACCGCGCATACTTTAGGGGTTGGTACGGCGATCCCTTCAAGCAACCGCCCTTCGACGTTCTCATGGCTTACAAGGAGGTCCTGCAGGACAAGGTATTGTGGCTCTGACCAATCGCCGAAACTGATGAACCCATCCGATTCGCTAAAACTGCCGATCCTGGCAGCCATGAATGTTCACGCCCTTCACCGACGTGGTGGCCCGTTCGTGTTAAAATCTGAAGTCGAGGAGGCGCTTTTGGAACTCAGTCTGGAAACCGCTTCGTTACCCAGAGGCAGGCTGCTCAATGCCGAACGGGTTGAAGGCATGCTGACGGCGTCGGGTGTAACCGTCGAACTCGTCAGGCGTCGGTCAGCTGCGTTCATCATGCTCGCGTCGCCCGAGGCGCTCGAAAGACTAGCGGCGCGGACGCTTGCAGCGGCTGACCCAAAGGAAAGGGATCAACTGGAAGATGTGATCGTAAAGGCCCTCTACGGTGCCAATGAAACGAAAGTGGCTAAAAACGGCCGGCGGGCACTGAGGCGTTTGCTTCGATCCAAAAACCCGCTAGAAATTGATTCGAAAAGAGAAGAACCCAAAGGAACCAAAAGGAACCAAAACCCCCGGAAAACCGCTCAAAAACCCTGAAAACCCGTGGAATGCCAAAAAGCGAAGTTGCCGCGAAATAATCGGCAACTCTCTGATCCTTATGTGATTTAGATGGTGGACGCTACAGGACTCGAACCTGTGACCCCGTGCGTGTGAAGCACGTGCTCTAACCAACTGAGCTAAGCGTCCAAAGATTGGCTATCAGTAACTTGCGTGAGTCTTTCGGGTTTCCTTGGCTGTTTTCTACAGTCATTTTCTACATGTCACGAAAATGGCCGCCAGCAAACAATTGTGGGACACCACGAGAGAACCAAACCTGTTAAGGAACACCGCGAGCGGAAGGTATTACGGTAGATTCACCCTGAGCGGCAAGCAAAAGTGGGTTAACCTGGAGACCGATGTCTGGACAGTCGCCAAAATCCGGCTGGCCGATGAGCGGGCCAAGATCGAGCGGCTGCGGCAAACGGCGGCCGACGTGACCGCCGGGGATGCCTCCATGGGTGCCTTGGTTGCGCTTTACCGGCAGCGGGTCGATGACCGCGTGGACATTAGGCCCGACACCCGTCGGCGGCTTGGCGAGGAGATCGATGCCATTATCAAGACTTGGCCGGGCTTTGAGGGTCTGTCGCCCCGACAGCTCACCCGTCAGGCAGTGCTAGAATGGCGGAATCGCCTAAGCCGCGACGGTACCGGGCACCGTCCCCCGGGTTCGACCGCCAAGAAACCAATGAACAACGGGTCGTCCCCGTCTCTCATCAACAAGTGCATCGACGCCCTCCGACGTATGCTGGACATCGCCGTGGAGCGCGGCCAACTAGCCGGCAACCCCCTTTATCCCCGCGGCCTCAAGCTCAAGAATACGCCCCGTAAGCCCCACCTTCCCGAGGCAACTAAGCTCGCGGAAATCTTTTCTGAAATCGAACGGGGTGGCGGCAGAATGTCTCGCAGCGCGGCGGACTTTTGCCGATTTCTTGCCTACACCGGTTGCCGGTTGAGCGAGGCCCAGGCTGTGACCTGGGGTGCCGTGGATTTCAAGCGGGGTATCCTGCGGGTTTGCGGGAGCAAGACCGAGGCTGCCGACCGCGAGGTTCCGTTGATTCCGGCAGCCAAAGCCCTCCTAGAGCGCCTCCATTTGGCGCAGATTTCCTCTCCAAGTGTCCCGAAAGTTGCTGACGGATCTCTGGACCCCAAGAGGCCGGTTCTGGCCGTCGGCGAGGCCGCAAAGTCCCTCACCCGGGCTTGCAAGAAGCTGGGCGTTGAGCGCCTAACCCACCACGACCTCCGCGACGCTTTTGCCACCTCGGCCGTCGAGGCCGGCGTGGACATCCCTACCGTCGCCGCCTGGCTCGGCCACGCCGACGGCGGCGCGCTCCTCATGCGGGTTTACGCCCATCATCGCCGAGCCCACAGTGTGGCACAGGCGGCCAAAGTCTTGGCAGGTATCTGAGGCTGAAAACGTCGGAGACCCGGCTGCTCGGGAAACAAAGCGTTGTTTCCCAATTTACGGAGACACCCCACCCCTTACGCAAAGCGCAAGGTTTCTCCCGGACCACCGGGGTTGCAATTATGGGAAGGGACTCGCAACCTTTCCTCGCGCCGACACGATACTGCCTCGGATTTTTTCGCCTGTGCTTCGTTGCCCTTCTGTTCACGTTCTCTGCATCTTGGGGTTCAGCATGTTTCTCCCCGGGTGCCTGGAATCCCATGATCGCACTTCCCGCTTTGACTTGCCTCCATCGTGGCTCGCTGCACTTCAGTCTCCGAACCCGACCCCATCCGTATCTGGAAGCTATCGGGATTGGGGAGAATATACGCACGAGTTTTCCGGCCACCCGAATCATATCGACCGCGGCCGTCTCGCGCGCCTCCTTTTCCCTGAAATCAAGCCGCCTGTCGCGGCCGAACAAGTTCAGCTAATCCAGCACGGGCAAGATCGGTTGGAAATTGTTGCGTTGGTGGGCGGACGTGTGATCGCCTCCAAAACGGAGCCCATCAAGATCGACCGAACGACAGGCGCGCTCAGTCTACCCAAGGTGCATGAACTTGATGCGGGTGGCAACTTGGCAGCCGCCGCGGACCAATCGAACTCAATTGTGCTTTATAAGGGCCGTGACGGTAATCTCTACGCTCAATTGAAATCATTCACGATTGGGGTAGTTGCTGCCGTGGTCCCGATGAAGGCGTCCAACGAGAATTGGGGACGGTGGACCATTGCGCCGTAGGTCGCCCGTTAGGGATATGACATGAACGGTTGGATGCTGATGCCAAACCTTGCGCTTCGCGTAAGGGGTGGGGTGTCAACCGAAAATGGGAAACAAGGCTTTGTTTCCGATTGATCGAGGCCTCTGGGGTTCGCCAAAACTTCTTACCTTGGGTTATCATTTCACTGTTCAGTAAGAAGAGGCTTCAGAGTTAAAAGACTTGTAATTTATACCTATATACGTTTTCTTACTGATCGATAAAAAAATGATTTCTAGTAACAAAACTCCCATCCGCTACCAAGCGGAATTGGTGCAGCAATTTTCTCAACTCATTGACCAAGAGCATGAAATATCTTGGGATAGCCACCCATTGACCGGAAAGGGCGAGCTCTCCGAGCTAAGCCTGAGTTTTGACGGCCACACCCATCGTTTCAAGCCCCAGTACTCGGTAGCACCAACCACGGAAGAAATCGCGCGTTTGGCGGCCCATTCCAAACCGGCTAACCTACTCGTCGTGCCCCGTTTGACCGCATCCCTCGTGGAGGTCTGCAAGAAGGCGCGCCTAAGCGCCGCCGATCTCAATGGTCGCCTCTATCTCCGGGGGCCTGGGCTACTGATCGACCGGCGTGCACTACCGGGCCGTGATTTTCGCTTCGAACTTGAACCGCGAAACATCTTTGTCGGCAAAAGCGTCCGGATCGTTCGCACGCTTCTGACTGATCCCCAGCGCCCTTGGACCCAAGCCGAACTGGTGAAACGGAGTGGGGCCAGTTCCGGTCTCGTTTCAAGAATTACGACCCATCTTCTTCGACAAGGTCTGCTGAAGAAAGTGGATGCCCGCCGTTTTTATGTGACAACAACTTCGCTCCTCTTGGACGCGTGGGCGGAAGCCGATGATTTTCCCCGGCGCGTCAGCACACACCGGTACACGGCCTTGACTGCCGAACCGCTGAACCTTGCCCGCTCCCTTCGCAATGCCCTGGTTCATTCGCCCGATGCCCCCCTGTTCACGTTCACCCAGTGGACCGCAGCCTGGCTCCGGCATCCTTACACGGAGCCGCCCGTCGTTTCCCTTTACGTCTCCCGCCTCCCGGGATCGGACGTGCTTGAGAAGCTTGGTTTGCGTCCCGTGAACGATGCCGGTCGGGTTTGGTTTTATATTCCGACGGACGAGGGGGTCTTTTTGGAGAGACAGACTGTCGAGACGTTGCCGCTTGCGACGGATGCCCAAATTTATATCGATCTCCTTAATACAGGCTTACGCGGCCCGGATCAGGCCCAAGCGCTGCGGAAGTGGGAAGGATTCTGTCGGCCATGAAATTTGCCTCGTATGCAGAGTATGATCCGAAGGGCATCGCCCTCTCCATCCCAGCGCTCCTAACCGTTTGGGCCGGTATTCAGCGGTTCTCAGATGAACTGGTCGTGGTCGGCGGCCTGGTGCCGCATTTTATCTGTCGCGATCCCGGATCGGGCACGCGGTTGCCCCGTCCCGCTACCTTGGACGTGGACATCGGCATCGCGCTGGGTGCTTCTTCAGGCCAATACGGGAGTCTCAGCGCCGATCTCCAGGCCCAGGGATTTCGTCCCAGCAAGGACTTTGAGAGCCGCTTCGAGCGCGTGGTCGGACCCTTCACCCTCTATCTGGATTTCCTTGTCGAACGGCCCCCGGGAACAAAGGGCGTGGTGGTGGTTGACGATGTCCCCGCCAACATTCTGCCGGGGATAGACCGTGCGCTTGCGACCGCACGCTCGCAGGTGGTCAACGGCAAGGATCTTTTCGGCGCGGACCAAAGCCTCCCGATCCGAATCTGTGAGGTCGGACCTTTCCTGGTCATGAAACTGCGAGCATTCGCGAGCCGACAGGCGCCAAAGGATGCATTTGATCTGCTCTATACCTTGCTCCACTATGATGGAGGCACCGGGGCCGCCGTCGCCGCATTTCACGCCGAAGGAACCGCCGGAAATCTCGCCTTTCAGGATGCTGCAGCGTGCCTTCGGCAACACTTCGGAAATGAGGACGCCGCCGCTCCCGTTCGCGCCGCCCACTTCGTTCATGGACCGGTGACTGCCGGTGAAACCAGTGACATCCGCCTCCTTCGCCAGCAGATTCAGCAAGATGTCGTGTCGATGGGTCTACTCCTGAATCGTGCAATCTGAAGACCTGTGATTACCCGAAATCACATGAGGCCTCCGGCCGTTGCTCGTGGCCGGGGATGATCCGTGAGTGACTGGAATGGTTGCTTAATTAATCGATTTCCTCGGAAGCGTCTCAGAAATGCCAGACGAGAGAGCCGGACAAGTTGATCGGGGCTCCGGGCATCACCGTTTGTCCGGTGTAGTCCGTGCCCTCGCCCGCCGTGATCCAGTAGCGGTGGTTGAGAAGATTGTTGGCGTTTAGCCGAGCCTCCCAGCGGCCATGGCGGTAGTAGACGACGGCATTCACTACCGTGAACGCCGGCAGCGACACCGAGTCATCGCTGGAGGTGTACCGGCCGCCCTTGGATACGGTCCCTCCGCCCACGCCAAAGCCGTGACCGAGATCAAAGGTCGTATAAATGCTCGCACTATTTCGCGGAACGAGAGCCGGCAGCTTCCCGTTTAGGAGGATACCGCCACTATCCAGGCCGCCATTGACGATGAACGGATCGAGTAGCTCGTAGCTTGCGGACACGGACCACAGGGCGGTGAGCCGGCCGGCGAGGACGAGATCCATGCCCCGATTGCGCTGGGCACCGGCCGTGGTCGTCAGGTTGGTGACCGCGTTTGTCTCCGTGATGTCTCGCGTCAGCTGAAAGAAGGCGACGGTGGCACTTAGCGAATCGCCGAGGAGGGATTTCTTGGCGCCGATCTCGAAGTTGGTCGCCTTGAGGGGCGCGAGGGCCGCGGTCGTGGCCGCTGTGGATATGCCATCGCCGGCAGCGGGAGAGAAGGATTGGCTGACAGTCGCATAAAGGGAGAGGTCGTGGTTGGGCTCGTAAACGACGCCCACACGGGGACTGACGGTGCGATTGAGGCTCTCCAGCTGATTGAACGGAGCCAGTTTGTTTTGCTGGGTGACTTCGTAGTAATCGGCGCGAACCCCCACGAGAGCCTTCCACGCTTCGGAGAACGAGAGCTGGTCTTGCAGGTACAATCCGGCCGAATCAGCCCGCGCCGCTGTAAAGGTGAAGGAGGCGGGATTCGTGCCCGCGGGCACGTCCGTCAGGACGGGATCGACCAGGGCAACCGCCGGGGCGTTGTACTGCTTTGAGTTTGAGTCCGCGCTCTGGCGTCCCACCTCCAAGCCCGCCAGGACCGTGTGATCGATGCCGGCAGTACGGAGCTTCCATGACGTTTCAAGCTGGTTGAAAAGGTCGTTCTCAAAACGCAGGATATGGCGCTGCGAGCGTTTGACCCAGACGCTGTCGAGGTCCCCCGTGTAGGCCCCTCCGCTAGGAATAAAAACCCCGGTCGGAAGCATGTTGTTGCGGTCGAGGGTGTAGTGCTCACCGCGGAAAACGTCGTGGAGGGTAAGGTTGGGGGTGAATTGATGGTCGAGAGCAACGGTCGCGGTATCCACGGCGGCATGCACGTAGTCGTGATCGAAGGAGTCGGGCGACCCGTAGTAGGAGCCAATGGGGACGTTCGGAACCACGCCGAAAAAGCCTGAGCCGGGAGGCCCGACCAGTGCCGGAATTCCTAGGTCGTCGAGACGGAGGTCGTTCAGGTAATCGAATTGAACCAGAATCCGGGTGTCGGGCGTCGCCTGCCACGCGACCGACGGAGAGAGGTGATAGCGTTGAAGGAAGTACTGATCGCGAAAGCCGTCTGAATCCTCGCCGGCAGCATCGAGCCGGTAGGTGAGTGACGGAGAGCCGAGCGGACCGCCCGAATCGAGTTCGGCGCGGCGCTGATCCCAGCTGCCATAGGTCACATCCAAGGAACCCAGGGCGGAGGCGCTGGGAAGCCGCGAGATCCGGTCCACGATGCCGCCTGCGGACCCGTGGCCGTACAGGACCGCTGCGGGCCCTTCGAGCACTTCGACGCGGTCGATGTTCGACAGATCTCGGAAGTACATCGCCTCATCTCGGACACCATCGAGGTACTGGTCGTACTGCGCGCTGAACCCGCGAATGTAGACCTGGTCGCGCTGGCCATCCCCGACTGAAGGGCTTACCCCTGCGACGTTCAAGAGGGCATCTTCGATGGACCGGGCTCCCTGGAGCGAAAAGAGATCCCGGGGCACGACATTGACCGTTTGGGGCAGGTCGAGAAGGGAGGTATCGGTCTTGGTGGCCGAGCTGGCGGAGGGTGCAAAGAACGGGTCGTCCTTGTCGCCGTGGACCACCAGAGGGTTCAAGAATACCTCGGCGCCGTAAGAACCCGGCGCCTGCGGGGACGGCGTTGTCTGGGCGAAAATGGAAGGCAGAACCGTGATGGCCGCACAGAGAATTGCTGATTTGATCGTTGGTGTTTGAGCACGCATCGGCAGTGGGGGATAGCGTGCTGCGACTGATTCTCAAGGTAAATATGAGACCGAGTCTCGATTGCATTAGATGCGAGTAATAATCAAATACCAGCGTGATACTTCTGAGCACTCACCCTCAAAGGACAGGTCTACGTCTCTATGCTTCAACCGCTTGTCGATCAACAAGGCGGCAGAGCGAGGATACACAGGGTATCGGTGTCGGTCACCTATTGCCGTGCCCGTTTCAGTTTCGGCAACTACCAGCTTCCCTGGTCCATTGAAACAATTATGGCGTTTATCTCCGTACTATTGCCACCAAGCCCGGCGGCAAGCCCGTGGGAATTCTCCTCGTCGATCTCTCCTGACAACTCCCGCGCAATCCGGAAGCGGCGCCTTCGCTCGGTCAGAGCTTTGCTTCGATACCGAAGCGAACCTGGATTGGTTCGACTGGATGGAAGTGAATTTCATTGGGCGCGGGTGAACCGGGAGCCGGTGAATTTTGCGACTGGTAGTAGTAGTCGATGTCGTGATCGTGCCGGTTAAGCAGGTTCAGCACGTCGCAGGTGATCCGCCACCGGGAATTGATCCGGTAGCCCGTCCCCAGGTTGACGATCAGCGTGGAGGCGGATTTCACGCTGCCATCGGAAGTGAGCGGACGGGGTCCAAAATAGCGCAGCCGGAAACTGGCTTCCCAGCCGCTTTGGCTGCTCACGGTCATCCCGGCGGCGAGGGATTGATGGATCGCCTCGTCCACGAGGGTGCCACCAGGTGTCACGTCCTCGTCAGCGGTTGTCGGCGTCGTGAAGTAGGCCCATGAGTCCGTATAATCGAGATCGAACGTCAGTCCGGGCGCTGGGGTATAGTAATTGGAGAACTCGATGCCGTAGCGCCGGGTCGATTGGGCGGAGGCCGTAGTCTGGCCGCTGTCGGCGTCGATACCGTTGAAGTACAACTCGGAGTCGTTGTGCAGGTACCAGAGCGAAAGCGTGCTGTGCAGCTTGCTGATTGCGGTCGTGCGTACGCCGACCTCGCCTCCCCGGGCGGGAACGAGGACCGGCAAGTGCGTGCCCACGATGGAATCGTCGGGGTTCACGGTTGCCGTATCGGCCCGGGCGTCGTTGCTGTGGAAGCCGTATCCTCCTTGGACATAGAATTCGGTCTTATCCCAAGGGCCGAAGACGAGACTCAGTTTGGGGCTGGGCAAGGCGGCGAGCCGATTGCCAGAATTAATCGGATCGAGGTCCTTCACATCGACGTTGTAAACGTCTTCGCGCAGTCCCAATTCGCTTCGGAATTTGTCGGTCCACCAGATCCGGTTCTCGAAAAAGATGCCCGCCGAGGTCTCGCCGATCTCATCAACCTTGGTTGCGGCCGGTATGACGTTTTCGTCGTAATCGACCTTGTTGGTCCGGACCCGGTCAACGGTCTGGTATAGGCCCACGTCGATCCATGACTGTTGGACCTGGGTGCCCTCCGTGTTCTGCATCTTGTGGCCGAGAAATTGGCAATTGAACGTGCGACTGGCCTTCAGCCCGGCGACGTTCCGGTTGTCCTGTTGTTCGAATTGATCGCCGTCCGGGGAGGTCAGAAGATAGGTGAAGTTGGAGAATAGGTTAAGGTCGTAGTGGAAAGCATACGCCATGATCTGGGTGGCGGATTCAGCGTCTTGGCTGTGCCACTCGGCCTGGAGGCTGTAGCGCTGGGAATAGCCGCCATCCGAAGGGCTCTGTGAGCCATAAAAGGGAATTAAACCCGAAGCGACGGCGCTTTCGGACACTTGGTCGGTGGAATTCCAATCCCCGTGATAGGCCATGGCCATCACGCTGTAGCCAAGGGAAGTGTTTCCCTGGCTGTATTTGACGATGCCATTGTACCGGGTATACTCGTCGGGAACAGCCCAGGGGCCGTTCTCGTGGTAGACCTCCAGCCCTTCGAGGAGGTTGCCCGAGCCCACGGGTGCCGAGCCGGTATAGAGTACCCGGGCGTACCGGTCGGTGCCGGTTTCGACTTTAAGTTTGTCCGCAGGGAGGGAGTCAGCGTAGACGAGGTGAGCCGCCCCGACGGTGGCGAAATCGCCGTTGGCCGCGTAGTACGGGCCCTTTTCGAAATCGATCCGGTCGATCAGCTCTGGAATCACACCATTCAGGTCCGCATAGCCCTGCCCATGGGCATGTGTGGGCAGATTGAGCGGCATCCCGTCCAAATCGGTCGCGAAGTCTGTTCCGTGGTCCAGGTTGAAGCCGCGCGTGAAGTACTGGTTCGCTTTGCCTCCGCCGGCATGCTGGGTGATGATGAGTCCAGGGACGGTTTCGAGGATTTCGCCGGTCCGCAGGAGGGGGCGGTCCGCGAGTTCGTCGCTGCCGATGGTCCCTTGGGTCGCCGAATCCGCCACCCCGATGAGGCTGTCTTGCCGGCCTTCCACAATGAAGTTGGGCAACCGGGTCACGGCTTGGTCGTAGGTGGTGTCAAGCGGTGCGGTCGGCGCGGTCGCGCCGGCATCAGGCACGGCAGGGGGCAGGGAAGCGGGCCCCGCCGAGGCGTCTTGGGCGCAGAGGCGAGGAACTGCGGCGAGCGCGAGTAAACTGAGGAATGTGGCCGGGAGACGGCCGTTGTAAGACGGGAAATTCATGAGCGCAGGGAAAGGGCACAAGGCGGGAGGCGCGAAACTGGGCATCACGGGACGGGTGTGGGTTCAGGACCGCGGTCTGCGTGCGCAGCCACCCCAGGGTGACCCATTCGCAGGCCTTCGGCTGAACCGGCTCGCCGGCTCCGGTCAATCAATCGTTAACTCATGACCGCCATCTTGGGCGGTGGAACCAAGGGCTCGGGCCGGGAATTTCCCGGCATACGCCATGCCGTGATTGGATGGGCTAACGTCAACGCGAACGGCCCGATTGGCTCCGCCCTTTCGGCAGCGTAGAGGTCGATCTTCTTAAGGCTGTCGGTTACGGGAGCCGGAGTCATCGGCAATTGGACTGGGCCGGACTTGGCGAGGGCCACCAGCGGGTTGGTCTTCTTGCCGCCCAATAAGGCGACTACGTCGGCCCGGAGCCGCTCTTGATGCGAGAAATGCCGGCCGTTCGCCATCCAGGCCGCCCACTCAAAGGTTAGCCGCTGGGGGGCATTCGCGCAGAACCAAGCTGCCACTAGGAGCCAAAAGGGCCACCGGGCGGGCGTTCTCTTCTTAGGCGCTGGGGAAGCGCGACGCATCTTCTAATAATTCGTTGCGAGCGATGGATTGGATGCAATCGATCTTCTGTCCTGCGACGAGCTAAAACAGGGTCCGTTCCAAGAGCCAATATAGTCCTGTGATAGCGACCAAGGCCGAGAGCATCGGAATCCCTCGGCTAACGAATCTGGGATTCTTTCGGAGCCGCCAAACGACCGGCAAGATGATAGCCGCGACGGTCATCTGGCCGACTTCAACGCCGAGGTTAAAGCTGAAGAGCGGAAGCGCAATGCCGTGGCCGTTGGCGCCAATTCCCAACCCCCGCAAGACATCGGCGAAGCCAAACCCGTGAACCAGTCCAAATGCGAAGGCCACTACCCACCGTCCCTTTGGCTCTGATCCCCTGCGAACAAGGTTTTCCACTCCCACAAAGAGAATCGAGGCGGCGATCAAGGGTTCCACGACCCGGCTTGGCAAGTTGACCGTGTTCGTGGCGGCGAGTCCCAGCGTTATCGAATGAGCGACGGTAAAACTGGTGACGATCCCGACAATCGTGCGCAGATGGCTGCACACGATCAGCAGGCCCCCCAGAAACAGCAGATGATCGTAGCCGGTCCAGATGTGCTCGATCCCCAGTTCCAGAAATCCCCAGAAGCCACCCGGTGCGCTCATTATTTATTAAGAAGCGTGAACCTCGACGGACCGGTTCTCAAGGATGTATGCTCGGCGGTTTCGCGCTGCTGGTTAGAGATTTTTTCTACAGCGGTTTTCTACACCTCAGCCCGTTTTTCCTTCAACTTCAGGCAACTCGCCGAAACTAGGATTTCCAGTGTTCCCTCTGGAAACATGAATTTCTAACCCGCAGAAACACCCTGAAACCCGTGGCCCAGTGGTGTGAAGCACATGCTCTAACCAACTGAGCTAAGCGTCCAATTTCAAGCTACTATAACGGGCTCAAGGCCTTGCGAATCCTTGGATGTCGTCCAAAGGCATGCCCGACTCAAAGGGCGAACACGCTTTGAAACAAACCACCCTGGGACAGGACAAGGACACCGAAGCTGTTAAGTAACACCGAGAGCGGAAGGTTCTACGGGTGGTTCACCCTATCCGGCAAGCAAAAGTGGGTCAATCGACATGCCGCCCCGGCGTTTGTCCCGTCAACGACGGCGTCGTCCACTGTGGTGGCGTCAGGGATAGCACTCGCTGAGCGTTATGGGCTCCATCCTCGGGCGGTCGCTTCTCATGATCGGCGGGGCCACGGCCGTGGGCGTGGCTATGGACTGTCTGAGACAATGTTCCTCCGGAACCCGCCCGCTCACGTCCACCTGGTGGCGAGAAGCCCTCAGCGGCGCATTCTTGGGCCTCATTGTTGCCCTGGGCTCCCGCAGCCATTGATCCCCATGGCTCTTTCGCCTTTTCGCATCGTCGTTTTGGTGCCGTAATCGGAGTTGCCTCCGTTGTTGCCGACCCGCCACAGGTCTCCCCATGAACACACCCCTCGTTATTGCCGGAGTGCTTTTCGTCGCATATCTTCTCATCCGCATGACGCTCAAACCCCCTACAGTCTTGTCACCGAAGGAAGCCCTGGCAGCCGTGACCGCAGGGACCGCCGTTCTCGTCGACGTACGGGAGGCCCCGGAATGGAGCGAGGGGGTCGCCGCCCCGGCCACGCTTCTTGCTCTGAGCGACCTTGAGGGCACCCGTGCGGGCTGGCGCCCGTTTCTTGATCAAGAGCGCGGCAAGCGCATCCTCCTCTACTGCAAGGCAGGGGGTCGGGCGGGTAAGGCCGCCGCGCTCCTGTCGGCCGAGGGCTTCGATGCCGTGAATGTGGGCGGCTATTCGGATTGGGTCGCCAGCGGCCTGCCCACGCGGCGCCCATAAGGGCGCTGGCACGCGAAGAGCGCTCGTCTTCAGTCATCATCCCCCAAAGAAGCATGAAAACAAACATTGGGTCTATCGATCGCGTCCTTCGGATTGTCGTAGGTGTCGGCTTCCTCGGCGCCGGGTGCTACTTTAAGACGTGGTGGGGTCTCGTCGGCCTGTTGCCCCTTGTGACCGCGATCGTGCGAATCTGCCCTGCCTATTCACTCTTTGGCCTGAGCACCTGCGGAGTGAGGAGCAAGCCGTCTGGGGAAGCGAAACCATAATCCCGGCGGGGCCCACCATCCGGCACCACACCCGGTTCCTGTTCACCTCCTCATTAGAGTGATAATTCCTTTTGTAGCATTGAATTCATGAGCACCAATTTCTGGGATGACCGGTATGCGGCGCCGGCGTACGCCTACGGCACGCAGCCGAATGATTTCGTGGGCGCCATGGCGGCGCGAATTCCCGCGGGCCCCGTGCTCTGTCTTGCGGAAGGCGAGGGCCGCAACGCCGTATATCTAGCCCAGTGCGGCCATCCGGTTACGGCAGTGGACTCGTCAGGGACGGGGCTTGCGAAGGCGCAGGCTTTGGCACTGGCCCGGGGTGTTCCCCTCGTGACGAAGACCGCCGATCTCGCGGAATATCGGATCGAGCCTGCGTCATGGTCGGGAATCGTGGCAACCTGGGCTCATCTCCCGCCTCGGTTGCGCCGTTCGGTGCACGCGCAGGTGGTGACCGGACTTCGGCTCGGAGGGGTCTTCATTCTTGAGGCCTACACTCCGGCGCAGATCGCCTTTGGAACCGGCGGCCCCAGGGATAAGGAGCTATGCATGACCCTTGGGGGGCTGCGCGAGGAATTGGTCGGACTGGAACTCGAGATCGGGCGCGAGTGCGAGCGCGACGTGATCGAAGGCACTTACCACACCGGCAGGAGCGCCGTCGTTCAGGTGCTTGCTCGGCGGATATGAGACG